>MTLD01001777.1_pt1 | contig 117434 bp, 106 predicted proteins | sample 1982471 | NCBI WGS metagenome assembly MTLD01 (sample SAMN05712604, study PRJNA340218) | biofilm metagenome | isolation source: sample SPM anode biofilm adapted to -50 mV | place: USA | collected 2012-02-03
CTGGGGGAGAAATACCCCCGGTTACCCGATTAACCTGAAATTTCACCTTATGGACGTTCATCAAATTGTGGAATGTCATCATGAATTTCATCCCACACAGCTTTAGAACCCACAAAAATATGTGCAACTGGTTTGAGTTTAACGGGTGTGTCGAGAGTACCAATTCGTAACCGTAAAACGTCTGGCTGGGATGGGCGACGACTGACTAAGGGTGAACCACACCTCTTGCAAAATGACCGGAACACACCAGGCGTAGATTCGAATTCAGTAACGAATTCTTGACCAGAGATAATTTTAAATTCATCAGCTTTTACTGCTGCATTGACAGCAAAAGCAGACCCATTTGCTTTACGGCATTTTGAACAGTGACACATCATGGCTTGGCTAAGCTCACCATGAATTTCATACTGAATTGAATTGCACAGACAGCTACCTTTTAACATCACAGCCTCCAGAGCTGGAAAGAGATAACAACACCTTATGGAGTGGAGCCAAACAAATCAACCATATAAAAGGTAGGATATAGTGCAGTAGGAGAGTCTTAGAATGAGCAACCACAAAACGGCATTAAAATTAAACCAGAATTAAATAAAACCATGGCGTATTTTTCTTGGTATAGGACACATTGCCAGAACAACAATGCTGAATATTAAGGTAAGAAAATATTAGCCATCACCATAGGTTATGCATTTTCAGGTTAACAATTTATTATCCGGCTTTATTCCACATAACATCCCAAAATAAGCCACTTTCCTGGAATGTTTCCGCATTTCCCCCTGCATATTTTTCACCAGGGCATAGCTACCGCAGGACCGCAAAATGCGATCGGTGAGGCCTGATATAACTATCAGGAGATAAATTTATCCTACGCCCGTTCAGGTCTGGTTTCAAATGAGAGTTTTGGTGAAGTTTGCTTCAGCACAGGCAAAGTGTGCAGAGGGGGGAATGCAGTAAACGGGGGAGTCGCAATCGGGTATAAATCCCGCTCTCACGGCGTGTGAAGTAGCCTGAGAGCAGGATGATGGATGAGAAAATCACTTTTCTGTCGGTGAGCAGAACCAGAGCTTGTTACCTTCGCTGTCTAAAAAACTGCCGATGTAAAAACCCTCATCAATTTCTTCGACCGGATCGGCAATCGTGACACCGTGCGCTTTTAAATAGGCTTCTGTGTCCGGGGCATAAGCCGTCGCAAGCGTGATCCTAGGGTTAGGGTCCGTAGTCGGGGAGCCATACCAGTTCTCTTTCAGCATAAGAACGGTTTCACCGATGGAATACCCCACCAGAACGTTTCCTTCATAAGCAGGAGGAAGATCGAGTATCTCACCGTAAAAATGTTGCGCCCGGTTTAAATCCGTCACCGCCAGCGCAATCACTTTTACGTGTTGCAAACCATGAGCAAGCGTTGTCATACAGTTTCTCCTGAGTGGAGACAGTGGACTATTTAAGTATAATTCCTATTCGCACTTGTTCTGATGATTTTTCGGGTTCAGAGATGCTGGATGCAGGAACAAGAAATCGTGCAGGGGCCGGACACTGAACGGGATGTGGTACAATCGCCACATCAATCTTTTTGCGCCGGGATCCGCTTTTGAATATCGATTATTTTGCTGAAAACGGGCTGCTGGCCAAGACGATTCCCGGATTTGCTCCGCGTCAGGCGCAGGTTCACATGGCGGATGCAGTCAGTAAGGCAATACAAACGGCTGGCCGTTTACTGGTAGAAGCAGGCACCGGTACAGGGAAAACCTTCGCCTATCTGGTTCCGGCACTGGATAGTGGCAAACGGGTGATCATCAGCACCGGCTCCAAAGCGTTGCAGGATCAGCTCTACGAGCGGGATTTACCGACCCTATTACTGGCGATGCAATATGGTAAGCCCGTTGCCCAGCTAAAAGGGCGTTCTAACTATCTTTGTACTTACCGGCTTGCTCTGCTTGAACAGGAAATGCACTTTCTGGCTGCGGATGTGTTTGCCGATTTGCCTAAAGTGCGTCAATTCAAGGCCCGGACGGTCAGCGGTGATGTAGCGGATATTCCGGGTTTACAGGAGCAGGCGCCGATCCTGCCATTTGTGACCAGCACCAACGACAATTGTCTGGGGCGCGAATGCCCGGATTATGAAAACTGTTTTCTGGTCAAGGCTCGTCGTAAAGCTCTCGATGCGCAGGTGGTGGTGATCAACCATCATCTGTTTTTTGCCGATATGTCAGTGAAAGACACCGGATTTGGCGAGTTGCTGCCGGATGCCGATGTTTATATCTTCGATGAAGCACATCAGTTACCGGATATTGCCAGTCAGTATTTCGGGGAGTCACTTTCCAGTCGTCAGCTGAGTGATGTTGCCGATGAATTGCGGCTGGCTTACCGGTTGGAAGCGAAAGATATGTCGCAACTGGGCAAGGCGGCGGATCGTCTGGTCCAGGATTGTCAGGCGATGCGGCTGGCATTCGGGGTTGATCCTTCCCGTGGTAATCTGCGTGATGTTTTGGTACAGCCTCAGATGCAACGTGAGTTGCAGCGCCTGAAAGAATCGATCAAATTCTGTTATGACGTCTGCAAACTGGCGCTGGGGCGTGGTGAACAGATCAACAACTGTTTTGAACGTCTGGCCGGTTTTCTGACGACGGTGGATCATGTCACGGCGATCACCGAAGCCGGGGCCGCATACTGGTATGAAACCACCAAGCGTCATTTCACGCTGAATGTGACTCCGTTGTCGATTGCGGAACGCTTTGCACAGGAAGTGATGCGGGTTGGTTGCAGCTGGATCTTTACATCCGCAACGCTCACGGTCGGTGAAGAATTTGACTACTTTTCGCAACGCATGGGCGTCGGTGATGCCGATACCTGCCTGCTGGACAGTCCGTTTGATTACGCTCACCAGTCGTTACTCTGTGTGCCGCGCAATCTGCCGGATACCTCAATCTATCAGCGTGCCACCCAGCTTGCCGAACGGTTGCTGCCGGTGATCGAACAGGTGCCGGGCGGTTGCTTCTTCCTTTGTACCAGCTATAACAGCGTCAACCAGATCGCACAGGTATTGCGCGATAAGCTGGATCGTACCGTGCTGGTGCAGGGGGATGATAACAAGCAGCGGATTCTGGCCGATTTTGTCGCCGACGGACATGCGGTATTGGTGGCAACGTCTTCCTTCTGGGAAGGGGTGGATGTACGGGGCGCTGCATTATCCTGTGTCATCATTGATAAGCTGCCGTTCACTTCGCCGGATGAACCATTACTGAAAGCCCGCATGGAAGATTGCCGTATGCAGGGCGGCGATCCGTTCCAGCAGTTACAGTTGCCGGAAGCAGTAATTGTTCTGAAACAGGGAGTAGGGCGCCTGATCCGTGATTATCAGGATCGTGGTATCCTGATCCTCTGTGACCCGCGTCTGGTCAATAAACCGTATGGGGCGGCGTTTTTGAAAAGTTTACCGCCTATTCCGCGTTGCCGGGATATGACCCGTTTAACTGAATTCTGGAAAGAGATTGAAACGAATGAAAATTCTGGCGATTGATACAGCCACTGAAGGCTGTTCCGCAGCCTTATTATGGAACGATGCTGTATTAACCCGCGAGCAGGTGGCTCCGCAGGCTCATACCCGGCTGATCCTGCCGATGGTAAGTGAATTACTGGCTGAGGCCGGCGCATCTTTAGCCGGACTGGATGCCATTGCATTTGGTCGTGGCCCCGGCTCTTTTACCGGCGTACGTATCGGTATCGGCGCTGCTCAGGGGCTGGCTTATGGTGCCGGGGTACCGCTGATTGGCGTTTCGACGTTACAGATGCTGGCACAGGGTGCATACCGCCGTCAGCAGGCTGAAAAAGCCGTGGCAGCAATAGATGCCAGAATGAAAGAGATCTATATCGGTGCATTTTTGCTGCGTGATGGTCTGATGCAGTCAGTGGCCGATGAAGCCGTGATCCTGCCGGAACAGGCAGGCGAATATCTGAGTCAGTTTGCAGCTCAGATGGCAAATGGTGCTGCAGTGGGTACTGGGTTTACCAGCTATACTGAACTGGCTGCCCAGTTAGGTCTGCAGCCTGCTGATAATGCACAGGAAGTTAACCTGCCATGGGCACAGGACATGCTGCCTCAGGCGGTTGCTGCGTTCCGTGCCGGTGATTATTGCGAGCCGGCGCTGGCATCACCGGTCTATCTGCGTGATAAGGTGACCTGGAAAAAACTGCCGGGTCGTGAGTAATTAGTCATCTGAGAACTGAATATGAAGTGGATTGCGTGCTTTTTTGCCCTGTTACTGACCGCCTGCGCCAATAATAATACCGGTTACTATGCCGATGATTCCGCGTTGATCCGTCAGCAGTTTGCCCAAATGGCGCAACTGAATAATCCGCAGGGCTGGCAGGTAAAATGGAGCGGCGTCATTGCGCAAACCCGCAATCTGGCTTCAGGCACAGAGGTAGAGGTCGTTTATCTGCCGCTGGCTTATAACGGTGTGCCTCAGCAGGCAGAGCAATCTCCCGGCCGTTTTATCGCAGTGTTCCCGCAACTGCTCGATCCGGTTTTGTATGCCAAAGGCCGCAGCATTACCGTATCCGGCACAACAGCACTTTCACGGGAAGGAAAAATTGGCGACATGCCTTACCGTTTTGCCGTGCTGAATGCGACGCAGCACAAGCTCTGGCCGGTCGTGAAAGAGGTGGAAGTCCGTTATGAAGATCCGCTGTTTGATGACGGCTTTTATTTCCACCATCACCGCACCATAGTGCCTCGCTGAATAGTCCCGCGCTGATTATTGGTTTTTGTGGCAACGATCAGCAATTGTTATCTGATTGTTGCCATTCTCTTCGCATCGTTTCATACTGACCTTCACTTGTCGGAGTGCCCTAAGGGCTGAGACCGTTTATTCGGGATCCGTTGAACCTGATCAGGCTAGAACCTGCGAAGGGAAACAAGAGTTGCGCTCAGGAAACCATTCCTCGTCAGATCACTTAAGATCTTTTGCTGCAAAACTCCCACTCAACGCAACTTCCGGCAAGCCATCCGATTTCTATTTAAGGTGAGCTTGCTATGTCGAAAAATTTAACTGCCCGTGAACGCCGTGATTCAGCGAAAGAGTATCTGTCTACGCTGGCAACCCAAACCTTCCCTAATTCAGATCGTGAATATCTGGAAGGCTCCCGTCCTGATATCCGTGTACCAATGCGTCGCATCCACCTTACTCCATCGCTGGTGGGCGGAACCAAGCAAGCGCCTGTCTATGAAGAAAATGCACCGGTACTGGTTTATGACACCTCAGGTCCTTACAGCGATCCGGATCAGCAGGTCGATGTAACTCAGGGGCTTTTCCCGCTGCGTCAGAACTGGATCCTGGAACGTAATGACACCGAAGATGTGCTGGAGCCAAATTCTGCATTTACCCGTGCTCAGGCTGAACAGTTGCCGCTGGTGCCAAAAATGGCAGTACAGGCGCCAATCCGTAAAGCCAAAGCCGGTCACTGTGTGAGCCAGTTGCACTATGCACGTAAAGGCCTGATCACCCCGGAAATGGAATTCATCGCGGTCCGTGAAAACCAGCGCCGTCTGCAGGAAGGCGAAAAAGGGATCACAGCTGAATTTGTCCGTCAGGAAGTGGCTGAAGGCCGCGCTATTATCCCAGCCAATATTAACCATCCGGAAAGCGAACCGATGATCATCGGCCGTAATTTCCTGGTGAAAATTAACTCCAATATCGGTAACTCCTCTATCAGTTCCAGTATTGAAGAAGAAGTAGAAAAACTGATTTGGTCAACCCGCTGGGGCGCAGATACCGTTATGGATCTGTCCACCGGTCGTCACATTCATGCAACCCGCGAATGGATCCTGCGTAACAGTCCGGTGCCTATCGGTACAGTGCCGATGTATCAGGCGCTGGAAAAAGTAAACGGTATTGCCGAAGACCTGACCTGGGAAGTGATGCGTGACACTCTGATCGAACAGGCCGAACAGGGCGTTGACTACTTCACCATCCATGCCGGTCTGTTGCTGCGTTATGTGCCGATGACGGCCAAACGTGTAACCGGTATTGTGTCCCGTGGTGGTTCTATCATCGCCAAATGGTGTCTGGCGCATCATCAGGAAAACTTCCTCTACACCCATTTCCGTGAAATCTGTGAGATCTGCGCGCAATATGATGTTGCCCTGTCACTGGGGGACGGTCTGCGTCCGGGATCGATTGCCGATGCCAACGATGAAGCCCAGTTCTCTGAACTGCGTACGCTGGGTGAGCTGACTCAGGTGGCGTGGGAATATGATGTACAGGTGATTATTGAAGGCCCGGGTCACGTGCCAATGCACCTCATCAAAGAAAACATGGATGAGCAGCTGAAGCATTGCCATGGCGCACCTTTCTATACCTTAGGCCCATTAACGACTGATATCGCGCCGGGATATGACCATTTCACTTCCGGTATCGGTGCCGCGATGATCGGCTGGTACGGCTGTGCGATGCTTTGCTATGTCACACCAAAAGAACATCTGGGTCTGCCAAATAAAGAAGATGTTAAACAGGGTCTGATTGCCTACAAGATCGCCGCGCATGCTGCTGATCTGGCAAAAGGCTATCCGGGTGCGCAGATCCGCGACAATGCGATGTCCAAAGCGCGTTTTGAATTCCGCTGGGAAGATCAGTTCAATCTGGCCCTGGATCCGGATACTGCCCGTGCTTATCACGATGAAGACTTGCCACAGGAATCCGGCAAAGTAGCGCACTTCTGCTCTATGTGCGGCCCTAAATTCTGCTCGATGAAAATCAGCCAGGAAGTGCGTCAGTTAGACAGCTCCGGTGCTTTCGATGAGATGAAATCGGGAATGGAACAACAGGCAGCCGCTTTCCGTGAACAAGGCAGCGAACTCTATCTGGCAAAAGAGGTGGAGTAATGAACTCGCCTTTTGCTTTTCCGAAGACCGATCATCAGTTAGGACTTTATCCGGTAGTTGATTCGGTCAGCTGGATTGCCAGATTGCTGGAATGGGGTGTCAGAACGCTGCAACTGCGGATCAAGGATCCGCAGGCTGCCGATCTGGAACAGCAGATCATGCAAGCCATTGAACTGGGGCGCTGTTATCAGGCGCGCCTGTTTATCAATGATTACTGGCAGTTAGCCATTAAGCATGGTGCCTACGGTGTGCATCTGGGGCAGGAAGATATTCAGACTGCAGATCTGGACGCACTGCGTAATGCCGGTTTACGCCTGGGTATTTCCACGCATGATCCTGTTGAACTGGTCGATGCTCTGGCAATCCGTCCTTCTTATGTTGCTCTGGGGCATATCTTCCCGACGCAAACTAAAGACATGCCTTCCCAGCCGCAGGGATTAGTGCGTCTCCGGGAATGTGTCCTGCTGTCAGGTGATTGCCCGACCGTGGCAATCGGTGGCATCTCCGAAGAGCGTGTTCCGCAAGTGCTGGCGACAGGGGTTGGCAGTGTTGCGCTGGTCAGTGCAATTACCAAAGCGGCTGATCCTAAAGCGGCAACCGAACGATTGCTGCGGATGGTTGAAGGAACAACAGCAGAGGTAGCCGCATATGCCTGACTCACTCACTGATAATGAATTTCTGCGTTATGGTCGACAGATCCTGCTGCCAGAAATCGGTGAGGCAGGGCAGTTACGGCTGAAAAAGAGCAAGGTACTGATTGTGGGATTAGGCGGTCTGGGTTCGCCAGCCTCACTTTATCTGGCTGCTGCCGGGGTAGGGCAACTTTGGCTGGCGGATGGTGATAAGGTGGATAGCAGTAATCTGCAGCGCCAGATCCTCTACCGTACTGCCGATCGGCATCAGGCAAAAACCAGGGTAGCCAGCACAAATCTGACGGCACTGAACCCGGCAGTACAATGCCGGGTATTCCCAGCTGTAGATGATGTGCTGCTGGCAGAAATTGTGCCGCTGGTGGATGCCGTGCTCGACTGCTCTGACAATATGGTTACCCGTCAGCGGGTTAACGCAGCCTGCATTGCAGCGCAGAAACCGCTGATTACCGCAGCCGCAACAGGTTGGGAAGGACAGTTGTTACTGACTGAACCAGCTCAGAAATCTGCCTGTTACCATTGCCTGTTTCCGCTCTCTGATGAACCCGGACTGAATTGCCGCGAAGCCGGTATCGTCGGCCCGGTGGTGGGGATGCTCGGAACGGCACAGGCTCTGCTCGCGCTTCAGTTGCTCTGCGATCTGCCCCGGCCGACCGGTGTTCTGCAACGGTTTGACGGCCGGACGCTGCAATGGCAACACCTGAAAACACAGCCAGACCCTGCTTGTCCCGTTTGCCATCCATCTGCCTCATCTTCCTTCCCGCTGGAGTTTCCGACATGCAAATCCGCTTAAACGGCGAGTTGCTGCAGCTCGACTCGTCTTGCAGCCTTGAAACCCTGTTATCTGCACAGAACCAACTTAAAGCCGGGATCGCCGTTGCGATCAACCAGCAGGTGATTCCCCGTAGTCAGTGGAGTCACACCTTTCTTTCAGAACATGACGACGTGGATCTGTTTCGCGCCATCGCCGGAGGTTAACCATGACGTTACCATTACAGATTGCTGATAAAACATTTAACTCACGTTTACTGACAGGCACCGGCAAATTTGCATCTGCTCAGATCATGCAGCAGGCGCTGACTGCCAGCTCTACTGAAATTGTCACACTGGCACTGAAACGTGTACGTCTGGATGAACCGGACCTGCAAATTCTGGAACCGCTCCGTCAGATGGGAGTACAGCTGTTACCCAATACTTCCGGTGCCCGTAATGCCAAAGAAGCCATCTTTGCCGCGCAACTGGCGCGTGAAGCATTAGGTACCAACTGGCTGAAACTGGAAATTCATCCTGATCCGCGTTACCTGATGCCTGATCCGATAGAAACCTTTAAAGCGGCAGAAGAACTCTGCAAGCAGGGCTTTGTGGTATTGCCATATTGCGGTGCTGATCCGCTGCTGTGTAAACGTCTTGAAGAAGTGGGTTGCGCGGCAGTAATGCCTTTAGGCGCAGCCATTGGCTCAAATCAGGGGCTTTCTACCAAAGCCATGCTGGAAATCATCATTGAGCAGGCCAATGTTCCTGTGATTGTGGATGCCGGCATAGGAGCACCGTCACATGCTGCCGCCGCGCTGGAAATGGGCGCTGATGCTGTACTGGTGAATACCGCGATTGCTGTAGCGGGTGATCCGGTTGCGATGGCACAGGCGTTCAGGATGGCTGTCACCGCTGGTCGTATGGCCTACGAGAGTGGCTTGGGTGCTGTTAACCAGCAAGCAAGCGCGTCCAGCCCATTAGCGGCTTTTCTGGAGACACTGGCATGAGTTTCTACGATGAATGGGCAAAACTCGACTGGGGAGAACAGCAGCAGTGGGTTTTGCAGCAAACTGATGCTGATGTGGAACGGGCGCTGGCCCGGTTGGCCCGTACGGGAAAGCGGGAACTGGCAGATTTTGCCGCGTTGATTTCTCCGGCGGCTGAAAAATATCTGTTACCCATGACCGAACTATCGCAAAAGCTGACCCGCCAGCGTTTCGGTAACACCATCAATATGTACCTGCCGCTTTATCTGGCTAATCTCTGCGCCAATGACTGTACCTACTGCGGTTTTTCAATGAGCAATAAGATCAAACGCAAAGTATTGTCACTGGAAGAAATTGATCGCGAATGTCAGATCATCCGTCAGATGGGCTTCAAATCATTGCTGCTGGTGACCGGTGAGCATGAGCGCAAGTCGGGCATGGATTACTTCCGTCAGGTTTTCCCTGTGATAAAACCCTATGTCTCTTATCTGATGATGGAAGTTCAGCCACTCTCGACTGATGATTACCGTGAGCTGGTCAGCATGGGTTTAGATGGCGTTATGGTCTATCAGGAAACCTATCACGAGCCGACGTATGACGAACATCATCTGCGCGGTAAAAAGAAAGATTTCCGCTGGCGTCTGGAAACGCCCGATCGCTTAGGCGAGGCAGGGGTCGATAAAATCGGACTGGGTGCTCTGCTCGGGTTAGGTGACTGGCGTACCGACAGTCTGATGGTTGCCCGTCATCTGCAATATCTGCGTAAAACCCACTGGCAGAGTCGTTATTCGATCTCTTTCCCGCGTTTACGCCCTTGTACCGGTGGTTTCCAGCCGGAAAATCCGATGAGTGATCGTCAGCTCTTACAGCTGATTTGTGCTTACCGGTTATTCGATCCGGAAGTGGAGTTATCTCTTTCCACCCGTGAAGGTCCCAAGTTCCGTGATTTCCTGATGCAGGTCGGAATAACCACCATGAGTGCAGGCTCTAAAACACAGCCGGGCGGCTACGCTGAAGATCATCCGGAACTGGAGCAGTTTGCCGTCAGTGATGAACGCAGCCCGGTTCAGGTCGCTACCGTCATTCAGAGGCAGGGGATGGAAGTAATCTGGCAGGAGTCTAGTCCGCAGCATTGGCATAACCATCAGATTTATCAGTAAAATATTATAAATTAGACTGCAAAATGCGAAAAAAACTGAGTATTTCTTTGCATTTTGCATTTTTTTTGCACTAAAAAGCATTAACTACAATGGTTTTGGTTTTTATTTTCTTTAAAATCAATGTCTTATTTTGTTTATTTGAAATACCTGAAATGTTGGCACTATATCTGTATTCATCCTGAACGAAAGAGATCACTTTCGTCACATGTGATTGGCTTAAACTATTCCGGAGTTCAAGTGCCTGTCATTACTTACACAATGAATCGTACGCTGGTGCTGACGATCGACGGTGAATTAAATAATGCGACGGTTGACGAGATCCAGCCGATTATTGATTTGTTGATCCGGAAACATACCGATGTTCTGGTGGACATGAGTTCAGCCAGTTTTATCGATTCTGCCGGTATTAATTCCCTGATTTATCTGTATAAACAACTGCAGGCTAATGGCCGGCGTATGCGTTTGATTTGTAAACAGGGTCAACCGCGGGATTTACTTTCTATCCTGCATATCGACCGGACAATTACCTGTTATCCCGGCATTCGTGATTTTCTGGCGGATATATCCGCAGAACAAGCTGCAGCAGGCTCTTCGTCATATGCGTCGCTGACTATTTAAAGTTCAGTGTATGCTCGCCAGTTATTTCTGTTTTAGTTAAACTACCCACACTGGAATCACCTGATCTCTCCTTATGCTGCTGGCTGCGTGTCGTAATCTCCTGAGTTTTGATGACCTGTCATGGACAAAATGGCTGAAGAAGCTGCTGCTCATTGGGCTGGTCTGGTTCTGCGTCCTGCATTTGAGCATTTTGCTGCGTATTGTCAGCTACACCTGGTATGACCCGTCATCCACATCATTTATGGAAGAACAACTGGCGACGTTGCAGCTGGAAGGTTCGGACATAAAGAAAAAGCATGAGTGGGTTCCATACACGTCAATATCCAAATCATTAAAGCGGGCGCTGATTGCTGCTGAAGATGCCAAGTTTCTCGATCATGATGGTTTTGACTGGGACGGTATTGAAAATGCCTGGGAAAAGAATCTGGCAAAAGGGAAGATTGTTGCCGGTGGATCAACGATCAGTCAGCAACTGGCTAAAAATCTGTTTCTGAGTTCCGACAAAACACCGTGGCGTAAATTAGATGAAGCGCTGATTACGGTGATGCTGGAAGCGATTCTGGATAAACAGCGTATATATGAGATATACCTGAATGTTATCGAATGGGGTGAGGGGATTTACGGCGCTGAAGCTGCTGCCCAATACTACTTTGGTACATCTGCAAAACGGCTAAGTGCCTATCAGTCGGCTTATCTCGCGGCAATGGTGACAAATCCGCGCTACTATCAGACACATCGCCGGTCTGCACATTTGTCACATAAAACCCGCGTGATCCTGAAAAGAATGCGCCAATCGGATATTCCTGACTGATTTAGTTTGACATGGTTAGAAAAAACGCCAGGTTATGCATACCTCCCTCGACTCGCTGAATCTCCATAGCTATAATGGCGCGTCATTTTGTAACCGTCGCAATTTGCGCATTTTATTTAGTGGTGGTTAACCGACCACCAACAATAGCAACAGCACCAGGTGCTGAGTTTTACGAGGTAATGCAATGCAAGTTTCTGTAGAGACGACCCAAGGTCTGGAACGCCGTCTTACCATCACTGTACCAGCTGACAAGATCGAAAAAGAGTATAACAGCCGTTTGAACCAGGTCGCGAAAACCCGTCGTATTGATGGTTTCCGTCCTGGTAAAGCACCAAAAGCGCTGATTCAGAAAATGTACGGTGAAGCTATTGTAGCTGATGTAGCTGATGCAGTTATGCAGCGTCATTTTGTTGAAGCACTGGTTGCTGAAAAACTGAACCCTGTTGGTGCTCCTACTCTGGAACCAAACCAACTGGTTCCTGGCTCTGATTTCACTTTCACTGTGTCTTTCGAAGTGTACCCTGAGTTCAAGGTACAGAATCTGGACGCAATCAAAGTAGCAAAACCAGTTGCTACCGTTTCTGACGCTGACCTGGACAAAATGCTGACTACTCTGCGTAAACAGCACGCTTCCTGGGTTGATGCTGACGAAGCTGCTGCAAACGATCTGCGCGTAAACATGGACTTTGTTGGTTCTGTTGACGGCGAAGAGTTCGAAGGCGGTAAAGCTGAAGGTTTCGCTCTGGTTCTGGGCGCTGGCCGCATGATCCCTGGTTTTGAAGCCGGTATCCTGGGCAAAAAAGCAGGTGAGTCTTTCGATATCGAAGTAACCTTCCCTGAAGATTACCACGCTGAAAACCTGAAAGGTAAAGCAGCTAAGTTCGCTATCAAACTGAACAAAGTTGAAAAACAGGATCTGCCAGAGCTGGATGCTGAATTCATCAAACGTTTCGGCGTAGAAGATGGTTCTGTTGAAAGCCTGAAAGCTGAAATCCGTAAAAACATGGAACGCGAACTGAACCAGGCGCTGAAAGGCCAGGTTAAAGAACAGATCCTGTCCGGCCTGCTGGAACAGAATCAGATCGACGTACCAAAAGCTGCAGTAACCCGTGAAGTTGAAGCGCTGCGTCAGCAAGCTTTGCAACGTTTCGGCGCTGCTAACAGCCAAAACGTACCACAGCTGCCGGACGAACTGTTCCAGGAACAAGCTGAACGCCGCGTACGCGTTGGTCTGCTGTTAGGTGAAGTTATCCGTGAACAGGACATCAAAGCTGATGACGCTCGTGTGAAAACACTGATCGAATCACTGGCTACTGCTTACGAAGATCCTTCAGAAGTTGTTGATTACTACTTCCAGAACGAACGCCTGCTGAACAACATGCGTGATCTGGCTGTTGAAGATCAGGCTATCGAGTTCCTGCTGAGCAAAGCACAGGTAACTGAAAAAGCAACTTCATTTGATGAAGTGATTAACAAAGCTGGTGCTGCTGCGTAATCAGAAATTGACTGATCACACAATCTAATGCGTATAATGGCCCGAAAGCGAAAGTATTCGGGCCATTTTTTTAGGTATTCTGACTATGACCAATTTGTTCAATGATCAAATCTCATCTCCGTTGAATTCTCTGGTGCCGATTGTTGTAGAACAAACTGCACGGGGTGAGCGTTCTTACGATATTTATTCTCGCCTGTTAAAAGAACGAGTGATTTTTCTGACTGGTCAGGTAGAAGACCAGATGGCAAACCTGATTGTGGCACAGCTGCTGTTTCTGGAATCAGAAAACCCGGATAAAGATATTTATATCTATATCAACTCTCCGGGTGGCTCAGTAACTGCTGGCATGGCTATCTATGACACGCTGAAATTTATTAAGCCGGATGTCAGTACAGTTTGTATGGGACAAGCATGTTCCATGGGCGCATTCCTGCTGTCCGCCGGGACCAAAGGCAAACGTTTCTGTCTGCCAAGTGCCCGTGTCATGATCCATCAGCCGTTAGGTGGTTTCCAGGGACAGGCATCTGATATTCAGATCCACGCCATGGAAATTCTGAAGATTAAAGAAAGACTTAACAACCTGTTGGCTGAGCATACCGGCCAGCCGCTGGAACGTATTGAGCGTGATACTGATCGTGACAATTTCATGTCCGCAGATCAGGCTGTAGAATATGGTTTAGTTGACGCAATCCTGAAGAAACGCGCCTGACAGATAGGTCTTTCTGCGCTACATTCAGAGGATGTGTAGTCATGAGCACGGAATCGTAAGTACAAGAGGTTTTGAATGACAGATAAACGCAAAGACGGTGACCATAGCAAACTGTTGTATTGCTCATTTTGCGGCAAGAGTCAGCATGAGGTCCGTAAACTGATCGCTGGTCCGTCAGTTTATATTTGCGATGAGTGCGTCGATCTGTGTAACGATATTATTCGTGAAGAGATCCGTGATATCGGTGGCGCACGTCCTCATATGACGGAATTACCGACACCGCACAAGATCCGGGCGCACCTGGATGATTACGTTATTGGTCAGGATCTGGCTAAGAAAGTGCTGGCAGTAGCGGTATACAACCACTACAAACGCCTGCGCAGCGGTAGCTCAGCTGATGGTGTTGAATTAGGTAAATCCAACATCCTGCTGATTGGTCCTACTGGTAGCGGTAAAACTTTGCTGGCTGAAACACTGGCCCGCTTGCTGGATGTGCCATTCACCATGGCTGATGCGACTACCTTGACCGAAGCTGGTTACGTGGGTGAGGATGTCGAAAACATCATTCAGAAGTTACTGCAGAAATGTGATTACGATGTGGAGAAAGCACAGCGTGGTATCGTTTATATCGATGAAATCGATAAGATCTCACGTAAGTCTGATAACCCGTCTATCACCCGCGATGTATCCGGTGAAGGTGTTCAGCAGGCATTGCTGAAACTGATCGAAGGTACAATCGCAGCTGTTCCGCCGCAAGGTGGCCGCAAACACCCGCAGCAGGAATTTTTACAGGTTGATACCTCTAAGATCCTGTTTATCTGTGGTGGTGCGTTTGCCGGACTGGATAAAGTTGTCGAACAACGTACTGCACAGGGTGCAGGCATCGGTTTCAACGCTGAAGTGAAATCGAAAGATAAAAAAGTAACCCTGTCAGAATCGTTCGCGAAGGTAGAGCCGGAAGATCTGGTTAAATATGGTCTGATCCCGGAATTTATCGGTCGTCTGCCTGTAGTGGCAACACTGACTGAGCTGGATGAAGATGCACTGATCCAGATCCTGGTTGAGCCTAAAAACGCGCTGACAAAGCAGTACCAGGCTTTGTTTAAGCTGGAAGGGGCTGAGCTGGAATTCCGTGAAGATGCCTTGCGTGCTATTGCCCATAAAGCGATGGAACGTAAAACTGGCGCCCGTGGCTTGCGGTCGATTGTTGAAGGCATTCTGCTGGATACAATGTACGACCTGCCATCAGTGGAAAACGTCAGCAAGGTTGTTATTGATGAACATGTGATTAAAGGCGAAACTCAGCCAATCATGATCTATGACAATCCTGAAAAACAGGCAGCCTCTGCGGAGTAATTGTCTGAAAAATGAGCAAAAGAAAGGGGCTACGGCCCCTTTCTTGTTTTTTGCCACAAATGAGATTGAATATCAGAGAAATAGCCCCATATACTGATCCTATGCTCAGCTTTCAGGCATAAGCCAAGAGAATAATTCTATGAATTTACAGCGTTCAGATCGCACCGTGCTACCTGTTCTGCCGCTCCGGGATGTAGTGGTATATCCCCACATGGTGATCCCGTTATTTGTCGGCCGTGAAAAATCTATCCGTTGCCTGGAAGTGGCAATGGAACAGGATAAAAAAATTCTGTTAGTGGCACAGAAAGATGCGTCTACAGATAATCCCGTACAATCAGATCTTTATACCGTTGGTACCATTGCGAACATCCTGCAATTACTGAAATTACCGGATGGCACAGTCAAAGTACTGGTCGAAGGTGCAGAGCGTGTATTGCTTGAAGAGTTAACGGACGAAGAAACCTACTATGTGGGTATTGTCTGCCCTCTGGAATGCATTGATATCCCTGAAGCTGAAAGTGATGTGCTGCTCCGTTCTGCTATAACTCAGTTTGAAGGCTATATCAAACTGAACAAAAAGATCCCGCCAGAGGTATTAACCTCTATTGCTGCGATCGATGATCCTGTGCGTCTGGCTGATACCATGGCTGCGCATATGCCTCTGAAACTGGAAGACAAGCAGAAAGTGCTGGAGATCCAGGAAGTTTCAGAGCGGCTGATGTTTTTGATGGCAAAAATGGAGTCTGAAATCGACCTGTTGCAGGTTGAGAAACGGATCCGTTCCCGCGTTAAAAAACAGATGGAAAAAAGCCAGCGTGAGTATTATCTGAATGAACAGATGAAGGCAATTCAGAAAGAGTTGGGTGAGTTGGATGAAAACACACCTGATGAATTCGAAACGCTGCATAAAAAGATCGAAGATGCCGGCATGACTGCAGAGGCAAAAGAAAAAGCACTCGCAGAATTGTCAAAACTGAAGATGATGTCTCCGATGTCAGCGGAAGCGACTGTGGTACGCAGCTATATTGACTGGCTGATCGCTGTACCATGGAAAGCGCGCACCAAAGTGAAGAAGAATCTGCAGCTGGCAGAAAAAGTTCTGGATGAAGATCACTATGGTTTAGAAAAGGTCAAGGAACGTATTCTTGAGTATCTGGCGGTACAGAGCCGTATCAACCAGCTGAAAGGACCGATCCTGTGTCTGGTAGGACCTCCGGGTGTTGGTAAAACCAGTCTGGGACAATCAATTGCCAAAGCCACCGGACGTAAATATGTCCGTATGGCGCTGGGTGGCGTCAGAGATGAAGCGGAAATCCGCGGACATCGCCGTACCTATATCGGCTCTCTGCCGGGTAAGCTGATCCAGAAAATGGCAAAGATCGGGGTGAAAAACCCGTTGTTCCTGCTGGATGAGATCGACAAGATGTCTTCTGATATGCGCGGCGATCCAGCCTCTGCATTACTGGAAGTCCTGGATCCGGAACAGAACAACACGTTCAGCGATCATTATCTGGAAGTGGACTATGACCTGTCAGATGTGATGTTTGTGGCGACTTCCAACTCCATGAACATTCCGGGGCCATTGCTGGATCGTATGGAAGTTATTCGTCTGTCCGGTTATACCGAAGATGAAAAACTGAATATCGCCAAAAGCCACCTGCTGCAGAAACAGATTGAACGTAATGGCCTGAAAGCGAATGAGATCACGATCGACGATTCCGCGATTATCGATATCATCCGCTATTACACCCGTGAAGCTGGTGTGCGTAGTCTTGAGCGTGAAATCTCCAAGATTTGCCGTAAAGCGGTGAAAGCTATTCTGCTTAACAAAGAGCTGAAGCACGTTACTGTTGACGCATCAAATCTGAAAGATTATCTGGGCGTACAGCGTTTTGATTTTGGTAAAGCAGTTGAGCACAACCAGGTTGGTCAGGTTGTTGGTCTTGCATGGACAGAAGTGGGCGGTGACCTGCTGACGATTGAAGCAACCAATGTACCAGGAAAAGGTAAGCTGACTTTCACCGGTTCGTTAGGTGATGTAATGCAGGAGTCTATTCAGGCGGCCATGACAGTGGTTCGTGCCCGGGCCGATGCTTTACGTATTAATCCTGATTTCTACGAGAAACGTGATATTCACGTTCATGTACCGGAAGGTGCAACACCGAAAGATGGTCCGAGTGCCGGTATCGCTATGTGTACTGCTCTGGTATCCAGCCTGACCGGCAATCCGGTTCGTGCTGATGTTGCCATGACGGGGGAAATTACATTACGCGGCGAAGTGTTACCGATTGGTGGTTTGAAAGAGAAATTGCTGGCGGCGCACCGGGGCGGTATTAAACGTGTTGTAATTCCGTTTGAGAACACGAAAGATCTTGAAGAAATTCCTGATAATGTAAAACATGATCTCGAAATCTATCCGGTTCGCTGGATAGATCAAGTTCTTGAATTGGCACTGCAAGACCCTGTAGAGCGGGTCAGCATTGCATAATCTGATGTTTTTTACGCGAAAGCGTGAATCCTGACGATTACTGATATAAAGCCGGTTGCAAACCGCAACCGGCTTTTGTATAACCGAGAGCTGTTTTCTAACGGAATAACCAGCCGCAAAAAATCATAAGGGGAAAGAAGTGAATAAATCACAGTTGGTTGATAAAATTTCCGAAAGCGCGGATATCTCCAAAGCTGCAGCAGGTCGCGCTCTGGATGCTTTCATCGAGGCAGTTGGCGAAGCATTGAAAGATGGTGATCAGGTTTCTCTGGTCGGTTTTGGTACCTTTGCTGTGCGTGAACGTGCTTCACGTTCTGGCCGTAACCCACAGACTGGCGCTACCATTGAAATTGCCGCTTGCAAACAGCCTGCATTCAAAGCAGGTAAAGCATTAAAGGATTCAGTTAATTAATTTTTCAGCGATGAATTCAATTAATTGTCCTATCGATTGGAATAAGTCTCATCTATTTCAAGCGACCATAGAGCGCATCCTCTGATGCGCTTTTTGTGTTTATATCCACTGCATCAGGAGCATTAGATACATGCTGATGGATAAATTACGTGACGGTGCCCAGGGCCGTGTCGCGAAAATTATTTTTTGGTTAATTATTCTGTCATTCGCATTGGCAGGTGTTGGAAGCTATATCAATAGTCCGGCCAGTAACGATCCTGCGGTAGTTGATGATGAAGTCATCTCTGCTCAGACGTTAGAGCAAAGCTACCAGAATGAACGTGCAAGAATGCAGGCTCAGTATGGTGAAGCTGCTGCACAACTGCTGGATAATCCGCAATACCTGGCTCAACTGAAGAAATCAGTTCTGGAGCGATTGGTTAATCAATCTCTTTTGAATAACAAAGCATTGAATGCCGGACTTCGCCTGAGTGACGAGCAAGTAAAAGACGTTATTCGTCAGATGCCGGAGTTTCAGACTGATAATAAATTCGATAATCAGAAATTCATCGCTGCGTTATCCCGCGTTGGGTACACCCCGGAATCATTTGCCAACTCTATGCGCCAGGATCTGATTCGTCAGTATTGGCTGGATGGTATATTGACTACCGAGTTTGCGTTGCCTGCAGAGGTCAGCCGTCTGGATGCTTTATATCAGCAAAAACGCGATGTGAAGATGATCACCATCCCGGCCGAAACCTTCAGCAAACAGATTACGGTGACAGATCAGGATATCGACGCGTTTTATAAAACTCACAGCAATGAATTCATGCAATCAGAACAGGTTAAACTGAATTACATTGTGCTGAATTCAGCAGATCTGGCAAAAACGATCCAGCCAGCTGACAGTGAGCTAAAAGCATATTATCAACAACATGCTGAGCTGTTTACTGAACCTGCGCGCCGTAAAGTGTCACATATCCTTATTACGGATAAAGACGACAGCGCTGCACAGAAGAAAGCAGATGAGTTGCTGGCAAAACTGAAGTCCGGTGCGGACTTTGCTCAATTAGCAAAAACTGAATCTGCCGACACTCTCTCTGCACGCCAGGGCGGTGAATTAGACTGGTTTGAAAAAGGCGTTATGGATCCTGCTTTCGAAAAAGCAGCTTTTGCCTTAAATCAGAAAGATGATATGTCCGCAGTGGTTAAGTCTGCCTTCGGTTATCACATCATCAAGCTGCTGGATAAACAGGATGCTATCGAAACACCTTATGACAAGGTAGCAGCGGTTGTCCGTCAGAAGTTTGTTGATGAAAAAGCGAAAGAGCTGTTTGCTGAACAACAGCAAAAACTGTCAGATATTGGCTTTGAAAATCCTGATTCACTGGATGCAGTAGCTGAAGGTTTGAAGCTTGTGCTCCAGAAAACGGATTTTATTGCTGCACAGCAGTTACCGGCTGAGATCAATGTTCCTGCTGTAAAAGAGCAGGCATTTGCTGAAAAGTTACGTGATGAAAATACTAACTCTGAAGTTATCTCAGTGTCGGATACTGTCGCGGTTATGCTGCATGTGATTGATTATAAACCAAGCAGTGCTAAACCACTGTCTGAAGTGAAAGATCTGGTTGTAGCTAAGTTGCGTGCAACGAAAGCGGCAGAAAAAGCACATACTGAAGCGATGGCATTGCTGGAAAAAGTGAAAGCGGGTCAGTCAATTGACGATCAGCTCACTAAGCTCAACGCTAAAGTTGAAGAGAAAAAAGGCTTGGCCCGTTTCGGAACGAACACCCCGGCTCCGTTAGCTCAGGCTGTGTTCAAACTGGCAAAACCGGCTGATAAAGTGGTGAGCGCTGGTCTGTATGCAGATGAAGAGGGTAATCAGTCTGTACTGGTGTTAGAAAAAGTGATTTCTGCGCCTGAAACTGCTGATGCTCCGCTGCAGCAAGGATTGTCTGAGCAATTAGTTAAGCTGAAACAGGAAGAGACATATGGCGCATTGATTGAGGAATTGCGATTAAAAGCAAAGATCAAATATGCCGCTGTAACCCAGGAATCAGCTGACTGATTTGTGGCAAAATAAGGCAGAAGATATATCTTCTGCCTTATTTTTCGATACATAAAAAAATATGTGTAAAACGCGATAAGCATTCGTCAGAATGCGTAAGTGAAGGAAAGTCAGGCGTTGAAAATAGTGTGTAAGCACAGTATAACGTTCTTATATTTTATCGTGTCTGCTACTTGAATTACTGGTACAACCATCTTGATTAGTTAAGGTCGTAAATGGAAAACAATGAAAAAATCACTAACAGCAAAGAATTGATCGCATATCTTTCAGAGCTGTTTCCTGCTTGTTTTATAGCTACAGGTGAAGCCCGTCCGCTGAAAATTGGTATTTTCCAGGATTTGGCTGCCCGAATGGCTGACGACCCAAGAGTTTCCAAAACTTTACTGCGTTCAGCATTGCGTCAATACACCTCGAGCTGGCGTTATCTGCATGGCCTGCGTCCGGGAAATATGCGGGTTGATTTGGATGGTAATCCTGCTGGTGAGCTGACAGAAGAGCATGTCACCCATGCCAAGACGGCACTGAAAGAAAGCAAAGATAAAATCTTTTCTTCCCGTCGTAAAACCCCAGGTAAACCGGCCAAACCGAAACGACCAGTTGTTGATATTTCCACTCTGAAAACTGGACAGCAGATCAAAGTGATGCTTGGCAAATCTCCGGTTACAGGTAGTATCAAAGAAGTTACCCGCGATGACGTTCAGGTTGAATTGTCTTCGGGTATGCAGGTGCGCGTTAAAGCGGAACACCTGGTTCCTTAAGGAGCGCTATTTTGAGAGTAAATTTGTTCAAGAGCACTGCAGTTGCACTTGGCGTATTCTATGTGGGGTTATCGTATGCGGTGGCCCCACCGATATCTGAAGATTCTTTGCTGCCACTAGCGCAGGAAGAACAACACTCAATTGCCAGTAAACGTATTTCTGCTTTATTCACCCGCAGCCACTACAAGCATTTTGTTCTTGATGACCAGATTTCGCAGCGGATTTTTGATCTTTATCTTCAGGCTTTAGATTATAACCGTAGTGTGTTGCTGGCTTCTGATGTTGCCAATTTCGACGCTTTCCGTAATCAGTTCGATGATGCTTTGCAAAGCGGCGATCTTAAAAATGCCTATGCGATGTATAACCTGAGCACAAAGCGTCGTTATGAACGTTACTCTTATGCACTGTCATTACTCGATCAACCGATGTCATTTGATGTGACAGATAAATATGAGTTTGATCGTAGTAAGAGCGCCTGGGCTAAAGATGAAGCTGAGATAAATGAGATTTGGCGGCAACGAGTCAAATACGATGAGCTGAATCTGAAACTCGCGGGCAAAAAACCGGCAGAAATTAAAGATTTGCTGATCAAACGCTATAGCAACGCAATCAAACGTCTGAAACAAGATGAAAGTGAAGATGTCTTTCAGGCTGTGATGAATTCTTTTGCGCGTTCTATTGATCCGCATACCAGTTATCTTTCTCCACGTAATGCCGACCGTTTCAATTCTGAAATGAATCTTTCTCTGGAAGGAATTGGCGCTGTATTACAGGCAGATGATGATTTTACTGTTGTCCGTTCACTGATCCCTGGTGGCCCGGCAGATAAGACCAAACTGTTACGGCCGGATGATCGCATTACAGGTGTGGCTCAGGATCGCGGTAAGGTTATTGATGTTATCGGCTGGCGTCTGGATGATGTGGTTGAACTGATCAAAGGCCGTAAAGGCACTAAGGTTCGCCTTGAAATTCAGCGCGGTAAAGGTGCTACGCATCAGACTCAGCTGATTGAATTGACCCGCGATAAGGTTCGTCTGGAAGATCGGGCCGCTAAATCACAGGTCATCAAGGCTGAAGGCAAGAAAATAGGTGTTATCGAAGTACCTAGTTTCTATGTCAATCTGCATCTGGATGTGCAGAAAGAGCTGACTAAGCTCAAAGCACAGAAAATTGATGGCTTACTGATCGATTTACGGAATGATGGCGGTGGCGCATTAACTGAAGCGACTGAACTTACCGGACTGTTCATGAAGCAGGGTCCTGTAGTGCAGATCCGCGACACAATGGGTCGCGTAGCTGTTAATGAAGATACTGATGGCAAGTCATATTATGATGGTCCGATGACAGTATTGATTGATCGTTACAGTGCTTCGGCTTCAGAGATTTTCGCTGCGGCAATGAATGACTACGGTCGTGCTCTGATTATTGGTGAGAATAGTTTTGGCAAAGGTACTGTGCAGCAACATCGTGCATTAGGCAAAATCTATGACTTCTTTGATAATGAGCTGGGTCATATTCAGTACACGATTGCCAAATTCTATCGTATTGATGGTGGCAGTACCCAGAATAAAGGGGTGCAACCGGATATCAATTTCCCTCCGCTGACTGATCCGACCGAAACCGGTGAAAGCGTGGAGCTGAATGCATTGCCATGGGACAAAATCGAAGCTGCTCAATACACCAAACTGGGTGATTTCACTGCCTTGCTGCCGAAACTGAAAGAGTCTCATCAGCAACGGGTGAAAAATGATCCTGAGTTTAAATACGCTGAAGAAGATATCGCCTGGTATCAGGCCGAAAAGAGTAAGAAATATATTTCTCTCAATGAAGCTGAGCGCATAAAAACCCGGGATGAGCAGGACCATAAAGCATTGCAACGTGCTAACGAGCGTCTGACCCGGATGGGTAAACCGATGGTGAAATCACTGACTGATATCCCGACGGATATGAAATTCCCGGATGGTTATCTCAAAGAAGCAGCAAATATCACTGCTGATTTGGTCAGGCTGAGCAAATCCTGATAATTTCACCAAGGGGATGAGAGATCATCCCCTTTCTTTTTGCGCTATCTTCTCTGCTTCTGGTTGCTCTGTTGTCAGATATTTGTATGATCGGCAGGTCAAACTTCCGTTATTTCACTCAGGGACCAGAGATTATGTCTTTTCTAGGAACTCCATATTCCAATGGCGCTACTCGTGCAATGCTGCTGGGCTCCGGCGAGCTGGGCAAAGAAGTTGCAATTGAATTACAGCGTCTTGGTGTGGAGGTTATTGCGGTCGATCGCTATGCCAATGCTCCGGCAATGCAGGTCGCTCACCGTAGCCATGTGATCTCTATGCTTGATGGAGAGGCACTGAGTCAGTTAGTGCAACAGGAAAAACCACATTTCATCATTCCGGAAATTGAAGCTATTGCGACTGAAACCCTGCAGAAACTGGAGCAGGAAGGTTTTAATGTCGTTCCAACCGCTTTAGCTACCCGTCTGACTATGGATCGTGAAGGTATTCGCCGGCTGGCAGCTGAAACGCTGAAGTTACCGACTTCACCCTATTTTTTTGCTGAAACAGAAGCTGAATATAAGCAGGCTGTGGAGCAGATTGGCTTTCCATGTGTTATCAAGCCGGTAATGAGTTCTTCCGGCAAAGGTCAAAGTGTGGTGCGTAAACCTGAACAGGTAGCTACTGCATGGCAATATGCCCAGGAAGGTGGCCGTGCTGGTCGTGGTCGTGTCATCGTGGAAGGGTTTGTACCTTTCGATTATGAAATCACACTGCTGACCGTGAGTGCCGTTGATGGTATTCATTTCTGTGCACCGATCGGTCATCGTCAGGAAGATGGCGATTACCGCGAATCCTGGCAGCCACAGGTAATGAGTGATGCATTGCTGGAAAAATCGCAGCATGTGGCTCGGGAAGTGGTAAAAGCACTGGGCGGTTATGGCCTGTTCGGTGTTGAGCTGTTTATCAAGGGCGATGAAGTCTACTTCAGTGAAGTTTCTCCTCGTCCGCATGATACCGGTATGGTGACACTGATTTCACAGGATATGTCGGAGTTTGCACTGCATGTTCGCGCAATTTTAGGCTTGCCGATCGGTAAGATCACTCAGTATGGTCCGGCTGCATCTGCTGTGGTGCTGCGTGAAGGGAATTCTACCGACATCCGTTATGGTAACTTGCCGGCTGCTCTGGCTCAGATCCCCGGTGCCCAGTTACGTCTGTTCGGTAAACCGGAAATTGCTGGTCGCCGCCGTCTGGGTGTTGCTTTAGTCCGGGCTGAAAATGTTGAACTTGCGATTGAGCAGGCAAAACAGGTTGCAGCTGCAGTAGACGTACAATTCTGATAGACAGGTAATATGATGACGATTGCAATCAGCTACTTTCAGTCACCGGTCGGTTATTTGCGCTTGCAGGCGGATGATGAGGGATTGCAGTCGTTATTACTGAGCAGCTTACCGGTTGATGAGCCGGGGGTTACAGAACCGTCATCACATCCGATCCTTGCGCTGGCTTACCAGCAATTGCGGGAATATTTTTCCGGTATGCGTAAAGAGTTTACTGTGCCGTTAGCCATGCAGGGTACGGATTTTCAATTAGCTGCCTGGCAAGCTTTGCAAAACATCCCTTATGCTTCGACCGTGAGCTATAAGTTCATTGCAGAACAGATTGGCCGGCCGAAAGCGATGCGTGCTGTGGGTATGGCAAACAACCGCAATCCGGTTGCGATCATTGTGCCGTGTCACCGGGTGATTGGTGCCAATGGGAAGCTGGTAGGGTATGCCGGAGGTCTGGATATGAAGCAGTGGTTGCTGGAACATGAGCATCAGCATGCCGGATGAGTCATCACTGAAAAAATACTGAAAATAATAAAGGCCAGCGAAAACTGGCCTTTATTGTATCTGCTGTACGCTGTTGCTTAGTATTCGGCGTTACGTGGGGTACGTGGGAATGGGATCACGTCACGCACGTTACCCATACCGGTTACATACACAACCAGACGTTCAAAGCCCAGACCAAAGCCAGAGTGTGGCACGGTGCCGTAACGACGCAGGTCGCGGTACCACCAGTAGTCTTCTTTGTTCAGACCCATTTCAGCCAGGCGGGCATCCAGCACGTCTAAACGCTCTTCACGCTGTGAACCACCGATGATTTCGCCGATGCCAGGAGCGAGAACGTCCATTGCTGCAACGGTTTTACCGTCGTCGTTCAGGCGCATATAGAATGCTTTGATATCTTTCGGATAGTTTTTAACTACTACCGGTGCTTTGAAATGTTCTTCCGCCAGATAACGTTCGTGCTCGGAAGACATGTCGATACCCCATTCCACAGGGAATTCAAAGGTACGACCGCTGTTTTTCAGAATTTCAATCGCATCAGTGTAATCAACCTGAGCAAAGTCTGCGCTGACAAATTGTTCCAGACGGGTAATGGCTTCTTTATCTACGCGTTCAGCGAAGAATTCCATATCGTCACGACGTTCGTTCAGAACGGCATTAAAGACATATTTCAGCAGTTTTTCAGCCAGAGCAGCGTTGTCATCCAGATTAGCGAAAGCAATTTCCGGTTCAACCATCCAGAATTCAGCCAGGTGACGGCTGGTATTGGAGTTTTCTGCACGGAAAGTCGGGCCGAAGGTATAAACCTTGGACATGGCGCACGCGTAAGTTTCCAGGTTCAGCTGACCGGATACAGTCAGGAAGGCTTCTTTGCCGAAGAAATCCTGGTTGTAATCGATGTTGCCTTTGTCAGTACGTGGCAGGTTTTCCATATCCAGAGTAGATACACGGAACATTTCACCGGCGCCTTCGCAGTCAGAAGCGGTGATCAGCGGGGTCGCGATCCACATAAAACCTTCATCGTGGAAGAAGCGATGAATAGCCTGAGCGATACAGTTACGGACACGGGTAACGGCACCCATCATGTTGGTACGGACACGCAAGTGCGCATGTTCACGCAGGTATTCTACAGAATGGCGTTTTGGTGCCATTGGGTAGGTATCCGGATCTTCAACAAAACCCAGCACGGTTACACTGTCGGCCAGAATTTCAAATTGCTGGCCGGTACCTGCAGAAGCCTGAATAACACCGGTTACTTCAACGGAGCAGGAGGTAGTCAGACGCAGCACATCGCTTTCGTAATTTGACAGGGTATTTGGTACTACGGCCTGTACAGGAGCAAAACAGGAACCATCATGGATGGCCAGGAACGAAATACCGGCTTTGGAATCGCGACGGGTGCGGATCCAGCCTTTTACTGTCAGAGTCGTGCCAACGGCATATTGACCCTGCAGCACGTCAACTACGGGAACGTGAGTCATCTGAATTACTTCTCCATTTAATACTTATATTTGGCTTAGCCAATCTGAAAATGCTCTCATCTTACCTTTGTCGGCAAATGTCTCAAGGCTAATATAAGGCTGAATGGCCTTTTTATGTCAAAGCGGTGCTTTTTAGTTCAGTGGTCTGTATTTTTTGCTTCAGATTAACCAGAAACAGCGGGTTATTTATTGTCTGAAGGCGTTACAGACAAGTGTTCCATCAACTGATTAAAGCTCTCATTGAGCTGATCAATCTCATCATTGTGAACGATAGGTAAACGGGTCGAGACGTCATCGAAATCGGCAACATCATCAATGGCCTGCCGTAGTTTCTGCAGGCGAAGAACAATGTGTTTGCGGGTAATAGACAGGGTCATCAGTAACACACCGCTGAAAATAACCGAAAGCATGATGGCAGAGATCAGAATATGCTGTTCTACCTGATCCAGCTGCTTGTCGAGCGAATATTCCAGACGGATTGCTGCAACAGGCCTGGCGGCGGAATCAGAAGAATCAGGCTGGTAGTAAGGCATGATGGCCACTATTTTGGTCTGACCATTATGGCTAATGGTTTGCTGTATCAGTTGTCCCTGCAGTGCCAGTTTTTCCTGCTGATCAGCCGGCCGGTTCGCATTGTTTACCGGGCCGAATTTATCGCTGGACTGATCCTGGATCCATTTTGTTTTCAGAACGTATTTCTGTTTCATCAGGCTTTGCTGATATTGCTCTAAACGTTCTGGCTGATGATCATTCGTTATCAGATCCAGACCATTACTGTAGGTTTGCAGTAGTGTTGAGACATGCTCAGAACCGAGCTGAAGCACCAGTTCACGTTCACGGAAAGCCTGATTCAGCGTCGTACTGGTTAATACCAGCGAGAAGATGATCAATAGAATGAAGCAGATTTTCCCGGTAATGGAAATGCGCATTACAGACTCTCGTTGCCAGAAACCTGTTTAGTCTAGCAGAGCGTACTTTTCTGTTCGACGTTTAATTCGGATCCGCAAAATAAGAAAACCGGGAGCGATAAACACTCCCGGCAAAAACGCATCCTGCGTTTAACACACACGGGTAACACTCAGAGCTCACACTGGGAGGACGGCATTGCGCCGTCCCTTGGAGGCATTATTTCAGATTGGCTTCGTAGTAAGCCTGGAATTGTGGCATGTATTTGATGTTTTCACGGATGGTTTCATCCAGTGCTGCTTCCAGAACCTTACCGGTTTTAACCAGCGGATTCAGGGTCAGGGCACGCAGTGCACTCTGATAATCGCCATTTACCGCCGCATCGATGGTGAAACGTTCAAAGGTTTTCATTGTTTGCAGCATTGCCAGTGTATCTGGTTCAAACGGTGCAACATTCAACGGCATCGGACCGGATTTGGTGATCACTGATGTGACTTCAACAGAGCAATCATCTGGCAGACCAGCAATGGTGCCGTTGTTACGAGTATTGACGTGCATCAGTGTACGTTTGTCATTGAAAATCGCGCTCATCAGATCACAAGCGGCGTCAGAGTAGTATTGACCACCACGGCCTTCCAGCTCTTTCGGTTTAACATACAGTGACGGGTTGCTGTAGATTTCAAAGAGTTTTTCTTCCAGAGCCTTCACGACTTCGCCACGAGTACCTTCAGTCTCTGCTTCGTGTACCGATTTCTGATAAGTATCGTCAGCACTGAAGTAGTAACGCAGGTAAGGGCAAGGGATCTGGTGACGATTTGCCAGCAGCTTACGTGGCCATTTCAGAGATGGAATATTTTTCGGGTTGAATGCCTGGTTATCGTCGAGGAATTCTTCCAACACGAAATCCATCTGATCTTTACCCTGATAATTTACTTGGCGGGCAAAAATGAAGTGGTTCAGACCAGCAACTTGTACAAATACGTCTTTTTCTTCCGCATTCAGCACTTGTGCGATGCCTTTTTGCATCAGCACCGGTACGTTACACAGGCCAACCACTTTTACTTTGGTATGGCGTAATACGGCTTCAGTCACGATGCCTGACGGATTGGTGAAGTTCAGCAACCAGGCATCTGGGCTGTATTTTTCAATATCACGGCAGATGTCTAAGGTCGCAGGAATAGAACGCTGTGCTTTAGCAAAACCACCTAAACCATTGGTTTCCTGACCCAACATACCGTGCTTCAGCGAGATGCGTTCATCACGAATCCGCGCGTCCAGACAGCCAACACGGAATTGTGAGCACACAAAATCAACGTCGGTTAAGGCTTCTTTGCGATCTTGCGTCAGAATAACTTTTACTGGCAGACTGGCATGTTCAAACATACGGCGTGTCAGCGATAGAATGATTTCTGCTTTATGCCAACCTTCATCGATATCAACCAAACGAACTTCAGTGATTGGCAGTTGGCTGCTGCGTGCAATCAAACCGTCAATCAATTCTGGGGTATAGCTAGAACCGGCACCGATAATGGCAATTTTCAGATCTTTTTTCATGACTAGGTTGTCCTTTGTTGGGTCTATGGAATAAGTGTAACCGGTTTCATTTTGACTAAAAGCGAAATAAATCACATTATGGATTAAATAGGCTAATCCATAAAAAGGGGATAAAAAGTGTTAGTTGAACAAAGCATGTTGGCGTTGTTGCATACCTTTGAAGTCTCAGCACGTCACTTAAGTTTTACCAAAGCCGCGGAGGAGCTTTATCTGACGCAAGGCGCTATCAGCCAACGTATTCGACGTTTGGAAGAGTTGCTGAAATTCAAACTGTTCATTCGCCTTACGCGCAAATTAGTCTTAACGCCCGAAGGGGAACAGCTTCTGCTGGCATTGACCAGCTCACTGCAACAGATCACGGAAGTCATTGAAGACATTCGTTTTAATGAATTGCGCGGCATGTTGTGTATTGGTTTACCACCCGCATTTGGCCAGCTATGGTTGATGCCCCGGTTAACCAGCTTTAAGACTGCCTATCGTTCTTTGGATCTCTTGTTTTACGGTCAGCATGGATTACCCAATTTTGAGACCGAGCCGGTCGATATGGCTGTCTATTACGGAAATGCCAGCCTGCCGCATTTACATTCCTGGACGTTGCTGGAAGAGTGGCTGGTGCCGGTATGCAGCCCGGAATACGCGGCCAGTCATGGTTTGCTCGGGACGGATAAAACTGATCTCCGTAAATGTTCGTTATTGCATTGTACTGAATCACTGGAGCAGTTTGAGGTGGGTTATGAATGGCAACACTGGAGCCAATCTACCGGTGTAGTGTTGCCGCACAGCAATCGTAAATATGTATTTAATCAACATGCGATGGCACTTGAAGCCGCTAAACATGGCATGGGTCTGGCGATGGGACGCTGGTTTCTGGTAATGCCGGCGGTGTTGCGGGGTGAGTTGGTGATACCTGTAGATTACAAGATCCCGTCCGGTATGGGGTATCAGTTGTATTGTTCGCGTGAACATGTGCAACGCCCGCGTTATCAGGCGTTTGCACAGTGGTTACAACGGACTATTGATGAATGGCAGGAAATAAAAGAAGCGTCGTTGTCGGCGGCGCATCCTTTTATTGAACCAAACCCTTAAATCTGACCTTCAAATCAAGCCATTGAATCAAGGCCGATACCAATGGCGGTGGTCAGTTTGCTTAACTCGGCCGATGGCATCACAAACGGCGGCATGATGTAGATCAGTCGCCCGAACGGGCGGATCCAGACCCCTTGCTCAACAAAGAGGGCTTGTAATTGCGCCATGTTCACTGAGGCTTTGGTTTCAACCACACCAATGGCACCGAGTACCCGCACATCAGCGACTGCCGGATGTTGACGATAAACCGATAGCTCTTCGTTTAGCTGTTGCTCGAGCTGCTTGACGCGTTGCTGCCACGGGGAATTCAGCAGCAGATCAAGCGAAGCGCTAGCGACGGCACAGGCCAGTGGATTTCCCATAAAGGTGGGGCCATGCATCAAGACTCCGGCTTTACCTGCACAGATAGTGGCGGCCACTTTTTCGGTGGTTAATGTCGCCGATAACGTCATATAACCGCCGGTCAGGGCTTTGCCGATACACATAATATCGGGTGTGATTTCCGCCCATTCACAGGCAAACATTTTACCGGTGCGGCCGAAACCGGTGGCGATCTCATCGGCAATCAGCAGGATTTCATATTCATCGCAGAGCTCTCTGACCCGGCGCAGATAGTGCGGATGATAGAAACGCATGCCGCCTGCACCTTGCACGATAGGTTCCAGAATAACGGCGGCGATTTCGTGCTGGTGTTCTGATAACAGACGAGCGAAATCAGCGATATCCTCTTCCTGCCACTCATCTTGCGGTTGGCATTGAGGAGCTTCAGCAAACAGATGTTCCGGCAAAAAGCCTTGATACAACTCATGCATGCCACCTTGTGGATCGCAGACACTCATCGCACCAAACGTATCGCCGTGATAGCCCTTACGAATGGTCAGAAAACGATTTCTGGGGGTATCTTTACTATGCCAGTACTGAATCGCCATTTTCAGGGCGACTTCAACGGCCACAGAGCCGGAATCAGCCAGGAAAACCCGATCCAGACCTTCCGGCGTGATATCAACCAGTTTACGGCACAGCTCAATGGCGGGCTGGTGAGTAATGCCGCCGAACATCACATGCGCCATATCCTGCAGCTGATTTTGTGCAGCGGCATTCAGTTCCGGTACGTTATAGCCGTGGATACAGGCCCACCATGACGACATACCATCGATCAGACGACGACCATCTTCCAGTTCAAGATAAACGCTTTCAGCACGTTTGACGGAATAAACCGGTAATGGGCGGGTTAACGAGGTATAGGGATGCCAGATATGCTGACTATCGAATTCAGAGTTGTTCATTATTTGTCCTGATGTAAATATCAGATTTTATTTTTAATTGACAGTTTAACTGGCCGACATAGACTATCCAAATAATTTCCGTCACAGAGTACAGAGAACCCATGTCAGTCAGCATCCGTCATAACTGGACAGTCTCCGAAGTAGAAGCACTGTTTGCTTTACCATTCAACGATCTGTTATTTCAGGCACAACTGGTACACCGTGAACACTTCAATCCGAATGAAGTGCAGGTGAGTACTCTGTTGTCGATTAAAACCGGTGCTTGTCCGGAAGACTGTAAATATTGTCCGCAGAGTGCACGCTATAACACGGGCTTGGAAAAAGAGACGCTGCTGGAAGTTGAAAAAGTATTGCAACGTGCTCAGGAAGCTAAAGAAGCGGGTTCTTCCCGTTTCTGTATGGGGGCCGCATGGCGTAATCCGCGTGACCGTGACATGCCGTATATCATCCGCATGATTCAGGAAGTGAAAGGTTTAGGGATGGAAACCTGTATGACGCTGGGTATGCTGACTGAAGAACAGGCACAGCAACTGGCGGAAGCGGGCTTAGATTATTACAACCACAACCTGGACACTTCACCGGAATTTTACAACGCCATCATTACTACCCGTACTTATCAGGAACGTCTGGATACGCTGCAGCATGTGCGTGATGCTGGCATGAAGATCTGTTCTGGCGGTATCGTCGGTATGGGTGAACAGGTTGAAGATCGTGCGGGTCTTCTAGTTCAGCTGGCTAACTTACCAGTGCAGCCCGAAAGCGTGCCGATCAACATGCTGGTAAAAGTGAAAGGAACGCCGATGGAAAATCAGGCGGATCTTGATCCGTTTGATTTCATCCGCACCATCGCAGTGGCCCGTATTCTGATGCCGAAGTCGCATGTTCGTCTGTCTGCGGGTCGTGAAAAAATGAACGATCAGATGCAGGCACTGTGTTTTATGGCCGGTGCGAACTCGATTTTCTACGGCTGCAAGCTGCTGACAACCCCGAATGCGGATGCCAATGAAGACATGCAACTGTTTGCCCGCTTAGGTCTGAAACCAGAAGCGCGTGCGCAGAAACCGGATATGGTGGAAGAGCATGCATTGATGGAAGCCATTGCTGATCAGGCCGAAGGCGCATTGTTTTATGATGCCAGCAAACCGCGGACACCGGCCAATGCCGTTTGATCTGCAAACCGAGTTAAATGAACGGGCCCAACAGGGCCTGCTTCGTCAGCGGCAGACATTGCAATCGGGCCAAGGGCGCTATATCACGCTGAATGACCGACGCTATCTCAATTTTTCCAGTAACGATTATCTGGGTTTAGCGGCACAGCCGTTTTTAATCAAGACCTGGCAAGAAGGGTTAGATCGCTGGGGCGTTGGTGCTGGTGCGTCACCACTGGTCACGGGTTATACCGAAGCGCATGCGAAGCTGGAACAAACTCTGGCGGAGTGGCTCAACGTCGAATCTGTGCTGCTCTTTTCTACCGGTTTTGGTGCCAATCAGGCAGTAATCAAAGCGTTGTTGCAGAAAGAACATATCCAGTATCAGGATCGTCTCAATCATGCTTCACTGCAGGAAGCGGGTGCGCAATCACCAGCTAAAATGCTGCGTTTCCGTCATAACGATATGGCTCATCTGGCGTCGCTGCTACAACCTCGTTCTGGCTTGATCATGAGCGAAGGGGTATTCAGCATGGATGGTGATCAGGCTCCTTGTCAGCAACTGGCTGCCCTCGCTGCACAAAGCGGTAACTGGCTGATGCTGGACGATGCTCATGGCATCGGCGTATTGGGTGAACAGGGGCGTGGCACACTGTCGCATCAGGGCGTTGCCCCTGACAGTGTGCAAATCCGTATGGCTACATTTGGTAAAGCATTGGGCGTTGCCGGAGCGTTTGTTGGTGGTAGTCGACAGCTCATCGATTATCTGGTTAATTTCGCACGTGATTATGTCTATAGCACGCATATGCCACCAGCGCAGGCTTATGCCATCAGTGCGGCTATCGCCTGGGTAAAACAGGCCGATGATGAACGAGCGCATCTGCAGGCGTTAATCCGGCAATTTAAAGCGGGTATTGCAGATCTTGGTTTAGTTGCTGGTGAATCATCAACAGCGATCCAACCGCTGATCATCGGTGATGCTGATAAAGCGGTAGCTGTGGCGAATAAATTACGCGAGCGGGGATTGTGGATAACAGCCATTCGCCCGCCAACGGTACCTAAAGGTACAGCCCGTTTACGAATTACGCTGACAGCGGCCCATCAGCCATCCGATGTATCCCTTCTGCTTAACGAGTTAAAAGAGTGTGTGACAGATGCATGAGCAGGTAGATAAACACGCATTGGCCAACCGCTTTGGTAAAGCTGCACAGTCATACGATCAATATGCATTGTTACAGAAAGACGTTGGTCGCAATCTCTTGAGTCTTATTCCTGATGGAAATTATGGGAATGGTCTCGATCTGGGATGTGGCTCCGGCTTTTTTTTGCCTGATCTGCAACAATGGTGTAACTACTTGCTGGCGCTGGATATTTCCACCGGCATGCTGAAACAGGCTGCTTTGCGTGATAAAGCACAGGGATATGTGTGTGGTGATGCGGAAGCATTGCCTTTATGCAGCGAATCACAGGATCTGGTGTTTACCAGTCTGGCATTACAATGGTGCCATGATCCGGTTCAGGCATTCCGGGAAATAAAAAGAGTATTGACGTCACGAGGTTATGCGCTTTTTGCTACGCTTAGCGAAGGCAGTTTATTTGAGCTACGGGAAGCCTGGACTGCTGTGGATGATCATGAACATATAAATCAGTTCATGGTTGTGCCGGAACTTCGTTCTGTATTACAGAATGCAGGGTTGCAATGTAAAACCTGGCAGATTCGCCGTCATGTTATGCATTATGCTGACGTTAACGCCATCCTTCAGAGCCTGAAATGTATCGGTGCGAGTCAGGTTAACGGACAGCGCAGTCAGGGGTTGTTAACACGACAGAAGTTGCTTCGCCTGCAACAGGCTTATGAGCGATACCGGTTACCCACAGGGCTGCTTCCGGTCACCTATAACGTGTGTTATGGAGTTTTATATCGATGAGCAAAACTTTTTTTGTTACCGGCACTGATACTGATGCAGGGAAAACAACTTGTACGCAGGCTCTGTTACAGGCCGCTGCAGCACAAGGATTAAAGGCAGTGGCTTATAAGCCGGTTGCTGCAGGTTGTGAAATGATAGAAAACAAATCCTGTAATCAGGATGTCCTGCTGTTACAAAAGCACAGCGCGTTACCATTAGAATACGAACAGGTTGTTGCTTATTCTTTTGATGCCTTCTCGTCACCGCATATTGCGGCAGAAGAGTCGGGCGTCACGATTAAATTAGACGTGTTATCTGAAGGTTTATCCCGTCTGAAGAAAAGCACCGGAGCGGATATTATTTTTGTTGAAGGTGCCGGTGGCTGGCGTGTTCCTATCGGAAATGGTCATTTTCTTTCTGACTGGGTTAAATACGAAAATATGCCGGTGATTATGGTCGTAGGGGCGCGTTTAGGTTGTATCAATCATTCCGTATTAACCTATGAGGCTATTCATCATGATATGCTGCCATTGGTTGGATGGTGTATGAACCGGATCACCCCGTCGATGAATCATTATCAGCAGAACCTGGAAACGCTGAAAAGTCTGTTGCCAGCGCCGTTCATGGGGGAAATCCCTTATATCAATAAACCTGATGAACAGGATCTCGGCAAATATCTGGATATTTCTGCATTGTTATAATTCCCCCAGATAACCGAGGTATTTTAATAAATACTTCGGTTACTCCGAGTTCAACTGATTGCATTTCTTACATTTCATTTACTTGAAATTCCTGTTTACACCCCTATGATCAGGATGTGTGTCTTTGCACACTTAGAGCACGTTTAAAGGAGCTGAAATGAAACGCGTGTTGCTGTTTCTTGCGACAAACCTGGCTGTAATGCTGGTCCTGTCGATTGTACTGAGTGTATTAAGTAGTTTCTTCGGAATCAGTACCCGGGGTTCAGGCGGTCTGTTGCTGATGGCCGCGGTGTTTGGTTTCGGTGGTTCTATAATTTCTCTGCTGATGTCCAAATGGATGGCTAAGCGTTCATATGGAGTTCAGGTTATTGAACAACCACGCTCTGAAATAGAATACTGGCTGTTCAACACTGTACAGCGACAAGCTCAGCAGGCAGGCATTGGTATGCCTGAAGTGGGTATATATGATTCACCGGACATGAACGCTTTCGCTACCGGTGCTAACCGTAATCAGGCTTTGGTAGCGGTGAGTTCGGGGCTGCTTTACAACATGAGCCGTGATGAGGCCGAAGCTGTGCTGGCTCATGAAATCAGCCACGTAGCTAATGGTGACATGGTGACGCTGGCTTTGATTCAAGGGGTAGTGAACACCTTTGTTATCTATATCTCTCGTGTGCTGGCAGGTATTGTGTCTAACTTTATGCGTTCAGATGACGAAGAAAGTTCGGCAACTGGTGGTATTGCTTACTTTGCGATCTCCATGGTGTTTGAACTGATATTCGGCATTCTGGCATCGACGATCGTGATGTGGTTCTCGCGTCAGCGTGAGTTCCGGGCTGATGCGGGTTCAGCCAAATTGGTTGGTAAAGAGAAGATGATTGCCGCACTGGAACGATTAGCTCGCGGACATGAGTCGCAACTCGATGGCACCATGATGGCATTTGGTATTAATGGTAAAACTGCGATGACTGAATTATTCATGAGCCATCCGCCGCTGGAAAAACGTATTCAGGCGCTGCGTGAAATGCGTTAATCCTGAACCGGATAATAAAAAGGCCACTGAATTTCAGTGGCCTTTCTGTTTCTGATACTTTGTAAACTCAACCCGCTGCTTTAGCGTTCTCGGTCAGGTAAGCAACCAGATCTTCAATGCACAGCACCGGCATATTGTGCTTATTGGCGAATTCAACAATTTCGGGCAGACGGGCCATGGAGCCGTCTTCGTTCTGTACTTCACACAGCACGCCATAAGGTTTTAAACCTGCCAGCTTCATCAGATCGATTGTGGCTTCAGTATGGCCCCGGCGGGTTAACACGCCGCCTGCACGGGCACGCAGCGGGAACACATGTCCCGGACGATTCAGATCCGACGCTACGGCACCATCGGCAATCGCTGTCCGAATAGTGGTGATACGGTCCTGTGCTGATACCCCAGTGGTTACACCGCGAGCTGCCTCGATAGTCACTGTAAATCCGGTCTGATTTGCGCTGGTATTATGTTCTACCATCATAGGCAGAGCTAATTGACGGATACGGTCTTCGGTCAGACAAAGACAAACAATGCCGGAACATTCCCGGATCATCAGTGCCATTTGTTGCGGTGTCATTTTTTCAGCAGAAAAGATGAGGTCGCCTTCGTTTTCGCGATCTTCATCATCGACGACTAATACGCCATTACCTTGCTGCAAAGCAGATAATGCCTGTTCTACTCGCTGAAAAGGGTTGCCAAAAGGGGTCAGTAAAGACTGATTCATGGTAATACTCCTGTGTATTGATTTACCAGAATCAGGGCATGGGATAACAGAGCCTCCGCTATACGCGGAGGCTTGTTGTATCCTCTTCCATCCGGACTATAACCGTCGGCTCCGGAATTACACCGGATCTGCTGACATCAATGCGTCATAAAACGCATCAACCGCTCGCGGGCTTTCAGTTGAAGACCTCTTCAGACTGTTTACCGCCGGTGGGGACTTTCACCCCGCCCTGAGAATATGCTTTGCTAGGTTAGTCCCAATTTTTCAAAAAACCAAGTCATAGAATAGAAACAAAGGCATTTTTCTGACTCAGCTGAAGCATAGCTGTGATAGGATTTGACATGTCACAACGTATTAACAAATCTGGCATTCTGGTATAAAAGAATGAGCGGGGATTCGTTGAAGTATAAAAAATACCGAAATTACCTGATCGCAGTCAGTCTGTTTCTGGGGGGCATATCATCGGCTCTCGCCACCCCTGTGACCTATGATGTCCGCGGTGTAAAAGGTGAATTACTGGATAATGTTAAATACTATCTTGATGCACTTCCGGATATTGATAGCCAGCGGGTTCAAGGTCGTGAAAAAAAGATCACGGAAGCAATCCGTAAGTCTCTGCAGGCAGTTGGGTATTACTCTCCGAAAATTGATTTTAAATATCCGGCTGAAAAATCACACACGCTTCAGGTTCAAATCGAACCCGGTAAACCGGTAAAAGTCCGCCAGATCCAGGTCGAGCTCTATGACGATGCGCAAAAGGATACTGATTTTCTCAAAATACTCTCTTCGCTGGATTTAGAGACAGGCGCTGTTTTACATCACGGCAAATATGAAAATATCAAGCGGCGTCTGAAAACTCTGGCGGCAACCCATGGCTATTTTGACGCTAAAATTGTTCGCTCAGATGTGCAGGTTTATCCGCGGGATGAAGTTGCGGATATCCATATTGTCTTCAATAGCGGCCATCGTTACCGCTTTGGCGCAATTAACATTGATGGTATTCCGCAGACAAAACTGATCCAACCGTTGCTTCATTTCAAACAAGGTGATGCCTACGATACGCGCAAGCTGGCAGAGCTGAGTCAGTCGCTATCCCAGACGCGTTATTTTCAGGTGGTGGATGTCCGGCCGCAGATCAGTCAGGCTGAGGATTACCGGATCCCGGTGACAGTGCATCTGGAAAAGAAAAAGCCGAATCAGATGGAAACGGGTCTGGGTTTTTCGACCGATGAAGGTCCGCGTGTGCAGTGGAACTGGGAGCGTCCCTGGGTAAATGATTATGGGCACCGTTTCTCCTCGCAGATAAAAATTGCTCAGACTACGCAAACGGTGGATTTCAGCTATCGTATTCCGAATAAAAATCCCATCGATGATTATTATCAGGTGCAGACAACCTATGAAAATGTGGCGCAGGAGGATACCCGATCACAGAAAATTGAAGCTGGTCTGCATTACTGGACGACGCTGATGGGTCAATGGCAGCGCGATTATTTCTTTAAAACTGCCTATGAAAAATATGAGCAGGGTGAAGACAGCGGTAATAGTCTGCTGTTCATGCCGGGCGCATCGATTACCCGCGTACGCAGTAAAGGGGGAATAGATCCTTACTGGGGTGATCTGCAGACTTTATCTGTCATGTACTCTGATCCGCTCTGGGCATCAGATACCCGGTTTGTAAAGGTATGGGGCCGGACCAAATGGCTGCGGACTTATGCCAGTAACCACCGTTTTATCTTCCGGGCGGAGCAGGGGGCATTACTCTGGGGAAATCTGAGTGAAATTCCGGCCTCACAACGTTTCTTCACCGGGGGGGATCAAACGGTTCGCGGATTTGGCTATGAAACGATTTCTCCGGTTGATTCATCCGGCGCACTTTCCGGTGCGTTGAATACTACCGCCGGAAGCCTGGAATATAACTATCAGATTGCGCCGAAATGGCGGATTGCCACTTTTGTCGATGCCGGTACTGCGACGAATGATTATCAGGAACCATGGAAAATTGGTACGGGTATCGGTGGTCGCTGGTTAACACCGGTCGGACAGTTGCGTTTTGATCTGGCATTCGGCGTATCCGAAGAGTCGGTACCATTCCGGTTACACTTTGCGTTAGGGCCAGAACTATGAGTATCAGAAGCCGGCGCTGGGTAGCATCAGCTATGTTGCTGGTGGCTTTTCTGGCTGCCATATTCTTTTTTCTGCTGTTTTCTGCTTCCGGCAGTCAGTTACTCTGGAATCAGTTAACCCGCTGGGTGCCAGGATTGCAGGGCGAATGGGTTTCCGGTTCGCTTGCTGAAGGCTGGCAGTTACGTGATACCCGCTGGCAGAGCGAATATGTCACTGTCTCGCTGAAGCGGGTGCAAACCCGGTGGCAACTGGCTGCTTTGCTGTCTGGTCAGGCGGAAATTGATTTGCTGGAGGTGGATGGATTAACTGTGAATCGCCGGAACATGCCTGATTCTGCCGATGAGAGTGATGTTGTTCCGGAAGTGCTTCCAACAACAGATCGCTATATTCCGACACCTGTTCCTATCGTGTTACATCAGCTGAAATTATCCGGTTTTATTTATGATGATCCGGTGGTGCGGGTAAAGGTCGGGCATCTGGAAACAGCCGCTGAGTGGCAGGAACATCAGATTGATATTGAACCGTTTCATTCTGAATCAGTGGATGTCTGGCTAAAGCCGGCTGTCGCGGACAAAAACGTCATCGCTGATAAAAAAAATACAGCATCATCTAAAGAAAAACCGGCCGATGCGGAATTGCCGGAAGTGTTCGTGCCGTTTGATATTCGTCTTTCCGGATTAAGTCTGAAACAAGGCCGGTATCATCAGCAGGCTTTTGATACCGGCCTGATGGATATTAAGTTGCAGGCCAGATTTGATGGTACCGAACTGACTGTACAGCAACTGCAGGTTCAGCAGGAAAAGCGCAGTGCCGGGCTGTCCGGGAAGATGACATTTATTCGGAATTATCTGATAGATGCAGATCTCAATGCACAATCGGTGCTTCCGGTTGTATCCCCTGATATATCCAGAACAGCGACCCTTTCAGCCAAAGGCGATCTGCAGAAATTAAAATTTACAGCGCTGCTGGAAGGCAAAGAGAAAGTGAAGCTGCAGGGAGAGCTGCAGCCTTTAACCAGTGGGTTACCTTTTGTTCTGATGGGGGACTGGCAGAAGTTACCTTTACCTCCGGTGCTGGAAGGGCTTTCTGTCGGTAAAGGAAAACTGGATCTCCGGGGCTCGCTGCGCAGCTATAAACTGGCTCTGGAAACAGAAGGCAGCTGGCTCGATTTACCTTCAACCCGGTTGCAACTGGCATTGGATGGCTCATCAGACAAACTCGATCTGCAACGATTACAACTGGGTGATGGCGTAAACAAGTTACTTGTTGCGGGTCAGCTGAACTGGCAAAAAGGTCTCCACTGGCAAGGGCAGACCGATCTGGAATTACCGGAGGTTAAACGCTGGCTGCCAGATGCAAAGGCTGCAGTTTCCGGCAGTCTGAGGCAAGAGATCCATTGGCAGGACGATCGTTGGCAAGGGGACTTATCGGCGATAGATCTGAAAGGCGACTGGAATGGTTTCCCGTTAACGACACAGGGGGCTATTCAGGGAGATGAACAGGGAAACTGGCATTTTCAGCAACTGGAGATCAAAAACGGTCCGAACTCTCTGGCTGTGAACGGTAATCTGGATAAAGAGTGGTCACTGGCTGGCAAATTACGGCTTCCCAGACTTTCGCTGATCAATCCGCAGTGGGATGGCAGTGTTGATGGCGATTTTCGTCTGAATGGCCCGGCGAAAGCGCCTGTACTGGCGCTGCGGCTGGCGGCCCCCCGGATAATAATGCCGGGTCAGCTGGTGCGTAAACTTGAGCTGACGGGACATGCCACCCTGAATAAAACCCTGCCGGGCCAGTTACAGTTAAATGCGGAGCGCTGGAATATCAATGGAACCCGCATGCAGAATGTGGTGCTTTCACTCCGGGGTAATGCACAACAACATCAGTTACTGCTGAAAAATGACGGGAAACAACTCAACAGTAATCTGAAACTGACAGGTGGCTGGCAAAACGGGATCTGGCAAGGCCGCCTGCAGGACAGTCTGATTGGTGGTCTGGCCGGAGAGTGGCAATTGCAGTCGCCTGTCGTACTGCAATGGAAAGCCAGCACACTGACCTTTAAGTCGCATTGCTGGCGCTCTGAACCGGCGAAACTTTGTTTTGAAAACGCTTCATTGGCTGCATCTCAGGGTTCGGTTCCTTTCTCTGTCACCAGTTTCGATACTCTGCGTCTTAAACCCTGGTTACCTGATACGCTGAAATGGAGTGGTACCTTAGAGGGCGGTGGTGTTTTCGGCTGGCGGAAAGGCAGTCCTGACTTACACGTGTCATTGCGAAGTCAGTATGGTGAGCTGATCACGGAGCAGATCCACACGCCTTACCGTGATATGCAGTTGAAACTTGAAGTTACACCCGTGATGGCAACAGGCCGGTTTGTGCTTGATTCAGCGATGCTGGGTAATATCAACGTGAACGCAGAAGTCAGGGATCCTCTCAAACGACAGCTATTAAGCGGAACCGTCAATGTAACTAATTTGCAATTGTATGGTATCGCGCCATTGGTGGATGCTCTGCACAGCACGAAAGGACAGGTTGATATTGATGGTCGTCTGGCCGGAACGCTGGACGTGCCTTTATTTTATGGTCAGGTAAATCTGAAAGACGGCGAAGTTGATACAGCCACGGAGATGGTGAGCCTGCGGCAAATCAACGGCAAACTGATCATTGAAGGCGATAAGGCCGAGCTTAACGCCGATATGCTGGCAGGTAAAGGGAAGGTCACACTCACTGGTCGTTCCCGCTGGCCGGGCGGTAATCCCTCCGGCGAACTGTCACTGCAGGGACGGGCCGTTGAACTGGCATTTGCCGGTTATGGCAACGGTAAGGTCGATTCAGATGTGCAATTGCAGTTTGATGCAGAAAAGGTCTCGCTGGAAGGTGATGTTCTGGTGCCATGGGCCCGGGTGGACATTAAGAGCCTGCCGGATAATGGTATTGAAGTATCAGATGATGTGCATATTGTCCGGCCATTACAGCAACAGCAGGCTACAGCGCCATTCCCGTTCTTTATGGATCTGAGATTAAAGCTGGGAACCGATGTCCGTTTCAGCGCCATGGGGTTGAAGACCGCGCTGGCTGGCGGGCTTCGTTTCCGCCAGAAACCGGGACAAGCAATGTTGACGCAGGGGGAAATCCGGCTGGTGGATGGTCGCTTTAAAGCTTATGGCCAGAATCTGGTGGTTCGTAGCGGCAAGCTGATGTTCAGTGGCGATATTACCGAACCTTATGTCATGGCTGAAGCTATCCGGGATCCAGCCACGATGGAAGACAGTAGTGTGACGGTCGGGGTAAAAATCAATGCGCCGATCACCGCAATCAGTGCGCAGGTTTTCTCCGAACCTGAGCTTCCTGATACCGATAAGCTCTCCTATCTGTTACGTGGACGCAGTTCGACGGCTACGACTAACGGCTCTACCGAAGAAGCCATGGCGGCGATGATGATCGGTGCCGGACTGGGGCAGACTAATGGTGTGGTTTCAGATGTCGCTTCAACATTCGGTCTGAAAGACGCGGCTTTTGACACCAGTGGCAGCGGAACCGATACCCAGGTGAATTTATCGGCTTATCTTCTTAAAGATCTGCAACTGCAGTATGGCGTGGGTGTTTATAGTGCAGTCAGTGAAGTGAAGCTGCGTTATTTTCTGTTACCCCAACTATATTTACAGGCTGTGAGCGGTCTCTCTCAGGCCGTAGACATCTTTTATAAATTTGAATTTTGAGCAGCAGGGGCAGGATTTGAGTCTCCGGGCTGAAATGAAATATACTTGCCATCTAAATTAGATGAATCTAAATTAAAGCAATTAATGATCAGGGGAAGCAAAATGACGAAAATTATAATTATTGGTGGTGTAGCCGGTGGCGCATCTGCTGCTGCGCGGGCACGCCGTTTGTCAGAAGATGCCGAAATTCTGATGCTGGAGCGCGGTGAATTCATCTCCTTTGCTAATTGTGGTTTGCCTTATCATATCAGTGGCGATATCACTCAGCGTGAAGCCTTGTTGCTGCAGACTCCGCAAAGTTTTAAGTCCCGTTTTAATGTAGAAGTCCGTGTTTTTTCTGAAGTAGTTGCCATTGATCGTCAGAAGAAAGTCATCACCGTCAAGAATCTGCTGTCAGGTGAAGAGTATCAGGAATCTTACGATAAATTATTACTGAGTCCGGGTGCGGCTCCGGTTCGTCCACCGCTTCCGGGTATCAACTGCGAAAACGTATTTAGTCTGCGTAATATTCCGGACATGGATCGTATTCTGGCAGCCATCATGCTTAATAAACCTAAACATGCCACTGTGGTCGGTGGCGGGTTTATTGGCCTGGAAATGGTAGAAGCATTACACCAGCAGGGCATTGAAGTGACTTTACTGGAGCTTTCTGAGCAGGTAATGGCTCCGGTTGATCCTGAGATGGCCAATTTTGTTCACCAGGTATTGGTGCAGAATAAAACCGATTTACGCCTGAATACGGGATTAACTTCGATCACCGAAATTCCGGTAACACCAGCTGAACCGGATGCTACCGGTGATTTTGCTATTCATCCTGATCTGCCTAATCATCTGGTGTTAACGCTGAGCAATGGTGAACAACTGGTCACCGGATTGGTCATTCTGGCTATCGGCGTGAAACCTGAAACCATGCTGGCTGCTGCCGCTGGTCTGGAGTTGGGTGCGCGTGGCGGTATTAAAGTTGATGACGGCATGCGTACCAGCGATCCGGATATTTATGCGGTCGGCGATGCGGTGGAAACACTGGATTTTGTGACTGAACAGCCGACATTGATTCCGCTGGCCGGTCCGGCTAACCGTCAGGGGCGTATTGCTGCTGATAACATGCTGGGTCGTGATGAACAATATCAGCGCACGCAAGGCACCGCGATCTGCAAGATCTTCGATTATGCTATTGCCAGCACCGGTCATAGTGAAAAGAGCCTGAAACGTCAGGGCCGTGCTTATGAGAAGGTTTATGTACATCCGGGCAACCATGCCGGTTACTATCCGGGCGCATTCCCGGTCAGCTTTAAGCTGATCTTTGATCCGGCTACCGGCCAGATCCTGGGTGGTCAGGCGTTTGGTAAAGAGGGCGTTGATAAACGTATTGATGTGCTGGCCGTGGCGATGCGGGCTGGCCTGAAAGTACAGGATCTGGAACATCTGGAACTGACCTATGCACCGCCTTTTGGTTCCGCCCGTGATGTGATCAATCAGGCCGGTATGGTTGCAACCAACGTGATCAAAGGTGATGAACGTATTTGCCATACTGCCGATGTGCTGAATATTACAGCGGATCAGTTCCTGCTGGATGTGCGTAATCCACCGGAGCTGACCAATATCGGCGCTATTCCGGGTGCAGTGAATATTCCGGTCGATCAGCTACGCAATCGTCTGGCGGAATTACCGAAAGACAAGGAGATCCTGATCACTTGTCAGGTTGGCTTACGCGGCCATGTTGCCTATTGCTTATTGGCCAACAACGGCTTCAAAGCACGCAATCTGTCCGGTGGCTTCAAGACCTTCCAGATGGCAACGAAGAAATTCTGATTTTTGTTTTTTGAGTAGAAAAGGGCGACCAATTTGGTCGCCCTTAGTGACACTGGTGGAGAGAGCTTAAACCAGTTCTTTAATAATGCTTTTCAGCAGCGCCATACCTTCATCAATGATTTCCATTTCGGTCGTCAATGGTGGCAGGAAGCGGATAACGTTAGCACGGGTACCGCATGACAGCAGGATCAGGCCTTTCTCGGCGGCTTTGGCACAGATTGCCTTGGTCAGATCTGAATCCGGCTTTTTCATATCGCCGTCCTGAACCAGCTCCAGCGCGATCATCGCACCCAGATTACGGATATCACCCACGATAGCCGGATGTGCATCCCGAATATCTTTCAGGTGATTGACCATGCGCTCACCGATAGCCAAAGCCCGGTCACACAGTTTTTCTTCTTCGATGGCATCAAATACTGCCAGACCTGCCGCGCAACCCAGTGGTGAACCGGCATAAGTTCCGCCCAGACCACCTGGCTGCGGAGCATCCATAATGTCGGCTTTACCAACCACTGCAGAAATCGGGTAACCGCCACCCAGACCTTTGGCCATAGTCACCAGGTCGGCTTCGATACCGGCATAGTCATGAGCAAACATACGGCCGGTACGGGCAAAACCGGTCTGGATTTCATCACAGATCAGCATGATGCCTTTCTGATCACACAGCGCACGCAGTTTTTGCAGGAAGGAAGCGGGTGCCGGATAGAAACCGCCTTCGCCCTGTACACATTCAATGATGATCGCTGCCACACGATTTGGATCGATATCGCACTTGAACAGTTGATTCAGTGCTTCGAAGCTGTCGTCTTCAGAGACACCCAGCAGTTCATTCGGGTAAGCCACATGATAAATTTCAGCAGGAAATGGCCCAAAACCCGCTTTGTAAGGCTGCACTTTACCGGTCAGGCCAACGGTCAGCAGGGTACGGCCATGGAAACCACCGTTGAATGCGATAACACCTGAACGACCGGTATAAGAACGGGCGATTTTGACGGCATTTTCCACGGCTTCAGCGCCGGTAGTGACAAACATGGCCTTTTTCGGTGTGTTGCCCGGAACGGCTTTCACCAGTTTTTCCGCCAGCTTAACAGCAGATTCATAAGGCGTTACTGTCATGCAGGTATGGCTGAAGTTATCCAGCTGCGCTTTCACTGCGGCAACCACTTTCGGATGGCTATGGCCGGTATTCACCACGGCGATACCACTACCAAAATCAATGTAACGTTTACCTTCTACATCCCACAGTTCAGCATTTTTGGCTTTCGCGACATAAATGCCGTAGGCATTGCCTTCACCACGAGCAAAAACAGCTTGTTTACGTTGTTGCAGTTCAGCGTTATTCATTGGTAACTCCTTAAAATATGCAGCCACAATCCTTTGAGAACTATTTTAAGCCGCCCATACAGAGGTATTTAATTTCAGTAAACTCTTCCAGACCGTATTTAGAACCTTCACGACCCAGACCCGATTCTTTGACGCCACCAAATGGCGCCACTTCGCTGGAAATCCCGCCTTCGTTGATGCCGACCATGCCGTATTCCAAGGCTTCGGATACACGCCAGATGCGGCTGATATCACGGCTGTAGAAGTAAGCAGCCAGCCCAAACGGGGTATCGTTTGCCATGGCGATAGCTTCAGCTTCCGTTGAGAAACGGAACAATGGTGCGACCGGGCCAAAAATTTCCGAGTGGAAAATTTTCATATCACTGGTCACTTCTTTCAGCACGGTTGGCTGATAGAAATTGTCGCCAGTTGGATGAACCGATCCGCCGGTTAATAATTTCGCGCCGCGCGTAATCGCATCAGACACCAAGTGCTGCACTTTGTGCATCGCTGCTTGGTTGATCAGCGGGCCAATGGTGGTACCAGCTTCAGTGCCCAAACCGACTTTTAATTTCTTCACCGCCGTAACCAGCTTTTCTGCAAAAGCATCATAGATGCCATCTTGCACCAGAATGCGATTAGCACAGATACAGGTTTGGCCAGCATTGCGGTATTTCGACACCATCAAACCGGCGATAGCGGCATCAATGTCCGCATCGTCAAACACAATAAACGGTGCGTTGCCACCCAGCTCTAAGCCAAGCTTTTTCACGGTAGCGGCGCATTGGCTCATCAATTGCTTACCAACAGGAGTCGATCCGGTAAAGGTGAGCTTGCGAACCCGGCTGTCGCCGCAGAAAACCTGGCCAATTTCAGCCGCTTTACGACTAATGACTATCTGAAAGACATCTTCTGGAATACCGGCTTGGTGCGCCAGCGTGATCAACGCCAGTGCAGAGAGTGGTGTTTCATCTGAAGGTTTCACCACGATGGTGCAACCAGCACCAAGAGCGGGCGCCACTTTGCGCGTGATCATGGCGTTCGGGAAGTTCCACGGCGTGATTGCCGCGACCACCCCAATACTTTGTTTGATGGTCAGAATTCGGCGATCACCGCTGGCAGCCGGAATGATGTCACCGTAAACGCGTTTGGTTTCTTCGGCAAACCATTCGATATACGAAGCACCATAAGCAATTTCACCTTTGGCTTCGGCCAATGGTTTGCCTTGTTCTAAGGTCATCAGCAGGGCTAAAGCATCCTGGTTTTCCAGAATCAGATCAAACCAGCGACGCAGCAGCAAGGCACGCTGTTTTGCTGGCAAGGCTTGCCAGGCTGGCAGTGCTGCACTGGCGCGATCGATCGCGGCTAAAGCATCACCGGCTGTTTGATTTGGCAAGGTAGCGATAACAGCACCCGTAGCAGGGTTGGTCACAGAGAAAGTAGTGCCAACTTTTGGCGTCATCCACTGCGAGGCTTGCCATTGGCAGAACGGCGCCAGCAACGGATCAATAGATGGATAGCTCATACGGGATCTCCGGTGACAGTGGATGCCCTGATATATCGGGCTGATGTGTTCATACTAACGCGTTATACCGTTGCATAAATGACTGACAATCAACTCTTACATTGAGGGAAATAAAACAATGGTGCAGGTTTCACTGATTGAGTTAGGACAGGTGGGCGACTATGAAATTCGTCTGTTAAAAGTATTCAAGACGGTTGTGGAATGCGGCGGCTTCTCTGCGGCCGAAACAGTGTTGAATATCAGCCGGTCTACTATCAGTGTGCATATGGCAAATTTGGAGCACCGGCTCAAACTGAAGTTGTGCAGCCGTGGACGTTCAGGGTTTTCGCTGACAGAAGAAGGGGCAATTATCTATGAATCGGTACGCCGTCTGTTTTCTCAGCTGGAAGATTTCCGCTCCACCGTTAACGCCTTGCATGTGCAGCTTTCCGGGGAGCTTAAGCTGGTAGCCAGCGATACCATCAGTCTGGATGAACGTTGTCAGTTTCCGCTGGTGTTAGGCGAGTTTTGCCGGCAGGCGCCGGATGTTTTCCTGCAGTTTGAAACTGCACCGATGAGCGATATTGAGCGCATGATCCTTAATGGTGAGGCGGATGTGGGCTTTATTCCTTATCACCGCAAACTTGACGGGCTGATCTACCATTCTTTGTATGAGGAAACCTGTTATCTCTATTGCAGTGACAGACATCCGTTGTTTGCCGAAACAGATGATGAAGTCATTCGTCAGGGATTAGTTAACTGTCGTTCGGTGCAGGCGGGTATTCAGAGTAATCCTGACGTGGCGATACAGATGGTGGGGCTGCAGAAGGCGGCAACTGCCTATTACTATGAGACCCGGGCTACCATGATCCTTTCCGGTGCGTATGTCGGTTTCCTGCCGGAACATTATGCAGCCAGAGGCGTTGAAGAGGGGAAATTGCGTAAGCTGTTACCGCATGAGCGCTGTTACAAATTAGGTATTGCCGCGATTACTCACCAATTTGGCCGGCTGAATAAACCGCGGGATTTCTTCATGCGTCTGCTGCAGAGCAAGGTCACGCGCTGAGGATAAAAAAAGCGCCGCTAAGCGGCGCAACAGGTGGAACTTGCAGAAAGGAACTTGTTTCACGCAATCAGATCAATGCGCCGTGGTGCGCATTTTTTCTGAGCGGCCGCGTAACCATTCCAGTGTCAGTAACATGGCTACTGAAATCAGGATCAGGATGGTAGCTGCAGCGGCAATTGCCGGGCTGATATTTTCCCGGATACCACTGAACATAACGCGTGGCAGCGTCGCCTGATCCGGTCCCGCCAGATAGAGCGTCACCACAACCTCATCAAAGCTGGTGGCGAAAGCGAACAGTGCACCGGAAATCATGCCCGGTCCGATCAGCGGCAATGTCACCTTGAAGAACGTCAGCATCGGATCCGCACCTAAGCTGGCTGCGGCGCGGCTCAAATTCTTGTTATAGCCCTGCAGGGTCGCGGTTACCGTAATTATCACGAACGGAATACCTAATACCGCATGCACCAGAATCAGTGAGAAATAACTGTTAGACAGACCCAGCGGTGCAAAGAACAGGTAAGACGAGACACCCACGATCACCACGGGTACGACCATTGGTGAAATCAGAAGGCTGGTCAGCAACGCTTTGCCTTTAAATTCAGCCCGCGTCAGGCCGATTGAGGCCAGTGTGCCGAAAATCATGGCCACCAGTGTTGCTGCCGGTGACACGATCATGCTGTTAGCCAGTGAGCGCATCCATTCCGGTGAGGTAAAGAATGTTTCATACCAGCGCAGTGACCAACCCTGTAACGGATAGACCAGGAATGCCCCGCCATTGAATGAGAGCGGGATCATTACCAGCACCGGTAACATCAGGAACAACAATACCAGTCCGCAGAGACTACGGTGTGACCAGTACCAGATCCGTTCAAAATTAGAAGCATAGGGTCTCAACATAATGTCATCCTTGTCAGTTAGCCCAGACGTAAACGGTTTGCACCAACCAGCCAGCTGTAAATTACATACAGAATCAGTGTTGCCAGCAGTAACAAGCCACCCAGCGCAGTTGCCATACCCCAGTTGATCGTGGTGTTGGTATAGAAGGCAACAAAGTAGCTGACCATCTGGTCGGTCGGACTACCCAGCAGAGCAGGGGTGATGTAGTAACCAATCGACAGAATAAAGACCAGCAGACAGCCTGCACCAATACCGGCATAAGTTTGCGGCAGATAAACCAGCCAGAAGCTGATCATCGGCGGACAACCCAGAGAAATCGCAGCACGCTGATAGCTTGCCGGAATGTTTTTCATCACACTGTAAAGCGGCAGGATCATAAACGGCAGCATGATATGCACCATGGCCACATAGACACCGAAACGGTTGAATACCAGCTGCAGTGGTGAATCAATCAGACCAAGGTTTTCCAGAAAGGTATTCACCAGACCATTGTTCTGCAGTAAGACGATCCAGGCGGCAACACGTACCAGTACCGAAGTCCAGAACGGCAGCAGCACACAAATCATCAGCAGATTCGCGCTACGGGCGGGTAATGTTGCCAGCAGATAGGCCAGCGGATAGGCCAGCACCAGACAGGCTGCAGTTATCACCAGGCTCATCCAGAAAGTCCGGATAAACACACTCTGATAAATCGCCTGATCTTCCGACACCTTAACAATGGCTCCGGCCTGATCTTTTTTCAAATCGAGCGAAGAGAGCAGATAGTTAGGCGTATAGGGAGAACTGTTGCGATATATAGCCTGCCAGTAAGTGGCATCGCCCCAGCGCTCATCCAGGTCGGTAAAGGCCTGTTTATAGGATTCAGGCGCCGGATCAAGCGGCAAACTATCGGCGGTATTATTCAGTAAGCTGCGGTAGCCGGATATTTCGCTGTTCAGACGTTTACCCAGATTACCCAGCACATCGTTGTTATTCGCAGTTTCGATATCTGCCGCTAATGCCTGATAGACGTTTTCCGGCGGCAGATCTTTGCCATCCCAGTCTGCCATTGCAGTTACGGTTGCCGGCAAGAGTGCGGCTACTTCCGGGTTATCCACGCTTTTTTTCAGCATCACCACCAGTGGCACTAAAAAAACGACAATCAGAAAAATGATTAATGGCAGGATCAATCCGAATGATTTCAGACGGTTAATACGTTCAGCCCGGTGTAATTTCGTCTTCAGTGATTCGGTATCCACTGACTGGGGGATGGTGTCCGTAATGGTAGTTGATATCATAATTATATTCCTGACAGACGGCTCTCAGGCCTGGATCATTCCATTGAAATTCAGTGTATGCATCCGCTTCGGGCACAGCGGCTATGCCCGAAGCGGGAGAGCATTACTTCGCGGCCCAGGCGTTGAAGCGACGCTCCAGCTCTTCACCGTGATCCAGCCAGAAGGTTGGATCAACCGCGACGGCCACGCTCAGGTTTTCCGGAGAGGATGGCAGAGTAGAGGCCAGGGCTGGCTCGATTTTATCTGCAGCACCTTTATTGGTCGGGCCATAAGGGATCTGCTTGGCGTATTCGATCTGACTCTCCGCTTTCACGGTTGAAGAAATGAACTGCATGGCCAGATCCTTTTTCGGCGTGCCTTTCGGAATGACCCAGTATTCCAGTTCATACAGACCACCATTCCAGGCGATGCTCAGATCTTTATTGCCTTCTTTCTGGGCATTGGAAATACGGCCGTTAAAGGCAGAGGTCATTACCACATCACCGGAGATCAGATATTGTGGTGCCTGTGCACCAGCTTCCCACCACTGGATATTCGGCTTCAGCTCATCCAGCTTTTTAAACGCACGATCAACACCGGCAGGAGTTGCCAGTACGGTATAAATGTCTTTCTGGGCTACGCCATCAGCCAGCAATGCCGCTTCCAGCGCATATTTAGCCGTTTTACGCAGGCCACGTTTGCCCGGAATTTTTTTAACGTCCCAAAAGTCAGCCCATGAGGTTGGTGCGGTTTTCAATTTACCGGCGTCATAAGCGATCACGGTGGAATAGACGAACATACCGACACCACATTTGGTGGCTGCGCCCGGAATGAAGTCTTTTTTGGCACCGATCACTTTGTAATCCAGTTTCTCGAAGAAACCTTCATCACAACCGCGGGCTACTTCGGATGATTCTACTTCCACCACATCCCAGGAGACGCTTTTGGTTTCCACCATGGCTTTCAGTTTAGCCATTTCACCGTTGTATTCACCGGCGACGATCTTGGTGCCGGTCGCTTTGGTAAACGGTTCATAATAGGCTTTAACCTGGGCTTCCTTGTTTGCACCACCAAAAGAAATAACAGACAGTTCATCCGCTTGTGCCGCAAAACAGGAGCCGGCAATCAACAGCGCTAATAAAGTACGAGTTGCTTTCATCGATATCATCCTTGTTTAGTTATTCAGGTGGAGCATTAATCCAGCATATCGAGGGCGCGGACATGATCCTTCTGCCATCCGATAGAGAGCTTGTCGCCAAGCTTGATGGTTGGATCGAACTGGCTGACCGGCATTTTCACGATAAAATCAGAACTGCCGCAGGTATTGATACAGAGGCGGATGTGATCGCCTAAGTAGATAAATTCTTTTACCTGTCCGTGAACGATGTTGTCGCAGTGCTGACTGGCAGCACCCAGCAGGATCCGCTCAGGACGAATGGACAGCGTGGTCTGTTCTCCGCGCCCGGCGACATTGACGCTCAGTGCTTTGATTTGTGCACCATCAGGCATCCGTACCAGACAGTGATTACCTTCCATTCCCTCAACCACGCCATGCAGGCGGTTGTTTTCACCGATAAACTGCGCCACAAAAGCATTTTTCGGCTCTTCATACAGCGTTTTCGGGCTGTCAATCTGCTGGATTTCACCTTTATGGAACACCGCGACCCGATCTGACATGGTCAGCGCCTCAGACTGGTCATGGGTTACATAGACGATCGTCAGACCGAACTTCTCATGCAGATGTTTGATCTCCATCTGCATATGTTCACGCAGCTGCTTATCCAGTGCGCCCAGCGGTTCGTCCATCAATACCAGTTTCGGTTCAAAGACCAGCGCCCGGGCGAGGGCAACACGCTGTTGCTGGCCACCGGAGAGCTGTGCCGGATAACGATGACCAAAGCTGTCCATCTTGATCATGGCCAGAGCTTCCTGCACTTTTTCCTGAATATCCGCTTTTGCCAGGCGACGGACGAACAGTGGAAAGGCGACGTTCTCTGCCACTGTCATATGCGGAAATAACGCGTAGTTCTGGAACACCATGCCAATGTCGCGCTTATGCGGCGGCTGGTTGTTCAGTAATTTCCCACCCAGTGTAATTTCACCGCTGGTGGCTGTTTCAAAGCCAGCCAGCATCATCAGGCTGGTGGTTTTTCCTGAACCACTAGGTCCCAGCAAGGTCAGAAATTCACCTCGACGGATATTTAAATTGAGGTCTTTGACTATGAGTGTTTCGCCGTCATAGCTTTTTTGTACGTTGCGAAACTGAACAAATGGCGTTTGTTGTTTCATAGGGTTCTCTTCTCACGTCGTCAGGTTAACGATGCTTCAGCAAGATGCGTGCTGAATATTTAAAAGAGCGCCAACTTTTCGGCCGAGACACTAAGTGCCTATCAGTTCCGTTGATGTAGCCAGCAGTCTGGAAACCACTATAGGGGCGGGATTTAGGTGTAAAAACCGTAATCTGTAAATGTTTACATTGAGAAAAATAGAACAAAAAGGGAGTTGTATGGTACTTGTCAGATGCGGGGGAATATGGGAAAAAAGAAGGTTTTTCAGTAGAAATTCAGAGGCTTGTTTGGTGCTGTTTTGTGTCAGAAGTGGCCATTATACTTTTTTTCGCCCCGAAAGGTAGCCCCACAATGGGATCCATGTAGTAATTTGGTGCTGCAGGTATTCAGGGCAGATTTTTCTGTTTAAGTTGGTGCAATGATAATTGAGCGTCAGTCTGCACTGATCTGCTCTATGCTTAAAAACGTATATACAAAAATCTTGTTCGATCAGTGTGTTAATCAGTGCCAGCGCCATATTTTGCTGGCTTAAAGCGGGGATGAGAGATGACACAATTTAATACGCAGCAGATCCAGGTTGGCATCAGTGCCTGTTTGCTGGGGCAGCAGGTCCGTTTTGATGGCGGACATAAACGTTCAGAATTCGTCGAAAAAGAGTTATCCCGTTATTTTTCCTTTATATCAGTATGCCCGGAACTGGCGATCGGGCTTGGTGTTCCGCGCAAGGCGATCCGGCTGGTAAAACGGGATGAAACTATCCATGTTGAAGCTTCTGATGGCAGTTTCGATGTCACCGAAAAGTTAATGGAATATTCCCATAGAAAAACGGCAGAATTTGGCTATCTGGCCGGTTATATCGTCTGTGCCAAGTCACCCAGTTGCGGCATGGAACGGGTCAAGGTTTATTCGCCACAAGGTGCGGCGAAAGAGGGGACCGGCGTCTATACCCGGATACTGATGGAGCAAAATCCACTGTTACCGGTAGAAGAAGATGGTCGTCTGTGTGATCCGGTGCTGCGGGAAAACTTTGTCACCCGTGTGTTTGCTTATCATGACTGGCTGAGCTTAAAGGCCAGTGGTATCACCAGGGGTAAATTAATCGCCTTCCATTCCCGCTATAAGTATCTTCTGTTTGCACATCAGCCATCCACGTATAAAGCACTCGGTAAACTGCTGGGCGATGCGGTTGAGTTGCCATTAGAACAACTCTCGTCACGTTATATTTCCGGCTTGATGCAGGGATTACAGCACCGTGTCAGCCGCAAAAATCACACTAACGTATTGCAGCATTTGCAGGGGTATTTCAAGAAACAGCTTACACCGGCACAAAAAGCTGAACTGCAGAACACGATTGATAAATACCGGCGTGGTGTAGTGCCGCTGATGTCGCCGATGACGCTGCTTCAGCATTATTTACGGGAATATCCGAATCCTTATTTAGCATCGCAGGTTTATCTCAATCCTCATCCGGAGGATCTGGCACTGCGTTACAGCTTATAAGGAGAGAAGCATGGCATCATTAGTCTGGTTCCGGGACGATCTGCGCGTACATGACCATCCGGCATTATATGCGGCCAGTTTGCGTCCGGATCCGTTACAGGCCATTTATTTTGTCACGCCGGAACAATGGAAAAAACAGGATCTGGCACCAGTCAAAGCCGATTTGATGGCCCGCCAGCTCAACCAGCTAGGTGCAGAGCTCGCCGCGCTGGGGATCCCGTTCACCGTGCTTTCAGTCGCGGATTATCAGCAAATTCCGGCACGACTGGCCAGCTACTGTCAGCAGCATGATATTTCACAGTTATTCATTAATCGTGATATCGGTATTTATGAGCTGGCACGGGATCTCTCTGTGCAGCAGCAGTGTGATGCTGCCGGGATCAGTGTGCAGTGGTTCGATGCCCGTTGTGTGTTTGCGCCGGGCTCAGTACTGACCGGCAGCAAAGAGATGTTCAAAGTCTTCACACCATTCAGCCGGGCCTGGCTGAAAAAACTGGCCGCAGAAAGTTATCAGATCTGGCCGAAGCCCGCAGAGAGAGGCGAGGCCTTAAGCTGGTCATCAATCAGCATCGACTATCCCCGGACTGATAGTACTGACTGGCCAGTAGGCGAAGCAGCTGTTTTACAACGGTTACAGGATTTTTGTGCAGAGAAATTGCGCCAATATGGTGAACAGAGGGATTTTCCTGCATGTCCCGGCACCAGCCGGCTATCACCTTATCTGGCGCTGGGCATCATTTCAGTGCGTCAGTGTCTGGCGGCAATTGAAACGGCGCTAGGGCAACTTCCTTTTGAGCGGGGAGCACCCGGCTTTGTCTGGCTGAATGAGCTGATTTGGCGCGAGTTTTATCAGCATCTGCTGGTGGCGTTTCCTCATGTCTCGAAACATAAGGCGTTTAAACCGGAAACGGACCACATTCGCTGGTTGTGGGATGACGCACGCTTCACCGCCTGGTGTGAAGGTAAGACCGGATATCCTATCGTTGATGCCGCAATGCGGTGTCTGAATCAGACGGGATGGATGCATAACCGCCTGAGAATGATAGTTGCGTCATTCCTGACCAAAGATCTGCATATTGACTGGCGATTGGGTGAGCGTTATTTCATGCAGCATCTGATTGATGGTGAACTGGCGGCAAATAACGGTGGCTGGCAGTGGGCGGCGAGTACCGGTGCTGATGCGGCACCTTATTTCCGGATATTTAATCCTACGACCCAGGGGCAACGGTTTGACGAACAGGGCCGGTTTATTAAACAGTGGTTACCTGAGCTTGAACATGTGCCCGAAAAATACATCCATACACCACATGACTGGCTGAAAGTTTTTGAACCACAGACTAGTTACCCGGCACCGATAGTTGATCATTCTGCGTCCCGGGAGATTGCGCTGGCGTTGTTCCGGGAGGCTGAACATGGCTAATGATCCGGTCGAAACATTCATTAATCTCTATAACCGGTTGGATAAAAACACGCTGGCATTACTGGATGATCTCTACGATGACACTATGCACTTTCAGGATCCATTACGTGAAATCGACGGACTGACAGCTTTCCGGGACTATCTGTCTCATATGTATAACCGGGTAACAGAATGCCGGTTTGATATTGTGCAGATTGATCGGGGGGATGATTGGGCATGGATCAGCTGGCGTATGTTCTGTGTGCATTCACAATTAAATCGCGGCCAACCTTTCACGCTTGATGGCTGCAGCCGCCTGACCTTTAACGAAAAAATTCTGACTCAGCGCGATTATTATGATTTGGGTGCGATGGTTTATGAACATATCCCATTCATCGGTCCGGTTATCCGCTCTCTGAAAAAACGGGCAGGTGCATGATGCGGGTATTCATTACCGGTGCCAGTTCCGGAATCGGCCTGCAACTGGCAAAAGATTACTTGGCGGAAGGTGCGGAGGTTATCGCGTGCGGGCGGGATAGCCAAAAGCTGTCGCAGGCATTGCCTGCCTGCAATTCACTTACCAGATGTGTATTTGACATCACTGAACCGGCTGCTGTTGCTGCCGCGCTGACTGAGTTACCAGTACCGGATCTGGTCATTCTTAATGCCGGAGTCTGTGAATATGTCGAAGATCCTCGTCTGCTGGATCCGGCTCTTTTTCAACGTACTATTGCTACTAACTTTCTGGGCCCGGTCAATGTGCTGGCAGTGTTGTTGCCACGTTTGTCTATGGGCGCGCAGGTCGTGTTCATCGGTTCTGCCGTCACGCATTTACCATTGCCGCGCTCAGAAGCCTATGGTGCGTCTAAAGCAGCGCTTGATTATCTTTTTAGTACGCTGAATATCCGTTTGCAGCAGAAAAAAATTGCTCTGACGTTAGTTCAGCCGGGTTTTGTGAAAACACCGCTGACCGATAGGAATGATTTTCCTATGCCATGGCTTTGTTCACCTGAACAGGCATCCCGTCTGATCAGGCAGGGCATATATCGTCGCCGGCGCATCATCCGGTTTCCGTTTCAATTGCATTTCTGGATGCGGTTATTTCGTCTTTTGCCATTTGTCTGCTGGCGCTGGTTTGCTCAAAAGGTACTGATTCGTGCGGAGAAATAAGAATGAAAATAGCGATTATCGGTAGTGGTATTTCCGGGCTGACATGCGGCTATCTGCTGCATAAACAGCATGAAGTCACGCTCTTTGAGGCGGAAGATTATATCGGCGGCCACACACATACCGTTGATGTCTCTGTTGATAAGGAACGTTATGCGATTGATACCGGCTTCATTGTCTTTAATGACCGGACCTATCCATTGTTTCTCCGGTTGTTAATGCAAATCGGTATCAAGCCACAGCCTACAGATATGAGTTTCTCTGTGCATCATGCGTTCACCGGGCTGGAATATAACGGTCACGATCTGAATACACTGTTTGCGCAGCGCAGCAATCTGTTCAGTTTGCAGTTTTATCGTTTTATTGCCGAAATTCTGCGTTTTAACAAGCAAACACAAGCCGATCTGGCGCAAAACAGTGTCCCGGAAGCGCTGACGCTGGGGGAATATCTGATACGCCATCAGTTCTCAGCATTTTTCTGTCAGCACTACATCCTGCCGATGGGCGCTGCTATCTGGTCGGCATCAATCAAGGACATGCGAGCCTTTCCGCTGGCATTTTTCCTGAAGTTTTTTAATAACCATGGCCTGCTGTCAGTGACCAATCGTCCTCAATGGTATGTTATTCCCGGTGGTTCGCGAAATTACATTGCGCCGTTGACTCAGGGATGGTGTGAGCATATTCATCTTTCCTCACCAGTACATGCTGTATACAGAGAAGAGAATGGTGTCAGGATCGTTTCTGCAAAAGGTGAACAGCAGTTTGATGAGGTCATTTTTGCCTGTCACAGTGATCAGGCACTAAAACTGCTCGTGGCTCCAACAGAGCAGGAGCAAAACATACTGAGTGCTCTGCATTACCGTGCAAATGATGTGGTCTTACACACTGATCCACGTTTACTGCCGGAGCGGGAAAAAGCCTGGGCCAGCTGGAATTACTGGCTTGATGATAATGATGATTGTCCCGCGCTGGTCACCTATGACATGAATCGTTTGCAGGGGATCGCATCGCATACTCAGTTCTGTGTGACACTGAACCGGCCGGACATGATTAGTCCCGACAAGATCCTGCAACGCTTTAACTATGCTCATCCCCAATTTACGCAGGCAGCGATTGAAGCACAAACAAAACGCCATCTGATCTGTGGTAAGCAACATACCCATTTCTGTGGGGCATACTGGTACAACGGCTTTCACGAAGATGGCGTCCGCAGTGCCAATGATGTCTGTACGCGTCTGGGATGTGCATTATGAATGAACTTAACAGTGCTTTTTATCATGGCTGGGTGAGGCATCGCCGTTTCCTTCCGAAACACCATCACTTCAGTTACAGCATGTATATGCTGGCACTGGATCTGGATGAGTTAAATTCAGTGGCGGCTACTATTCCATGGTTTGGCCTGGAACGATTTGCGCTGATCAGCTGGTATCGCCGCGACTTCCTTCGTCAGCAGCCTGCCGAACTCTCTCTTAAAGCCGCAGTCTGGAAACAAGCCCTTGCGCTTGGGGCAGACCCGGCTCTGTGTGCCGCGCAAGGCCGGGTCATTCAGTTAGCTAATTTGCGCTCTCTGGGCCTTTACTTTAGCCCGGTCAATTTTTATTACTGCTTTGATACAACCGGTTCACTACGTTATTTACTGGCTGAGGTGACCAATACCCCCTGGCTTGAACAACATTGCTATCTGGTAGATATGTTGTCACCGCAGATCACAGAAAAAAAATTTCCTGTTTCTCCGTTTATGGATTTGGATATGCGTTATCACTGGCGGCTATCAACGCCGGGAAAACGCCTGTCTATTCATATCGAAAACTGGACTGAGCAGAAATTGTTTGATGCCTCATTATCCCTGCAGCGGCAACCGTTAATACCTGCCGTGAAATCATTGATACTGCGCCACTGGCCAGTGATGACTATCAAGATTGTCATGGGGATCTACTGGCAGGCACTGAAGTTATTTATGAAATGTGTACCGTTTTATGGTCACGTCACACATAGAGGTCACTGATATGGAGCTGGAACGGGTTGGCGGCGAGGAAATCAGGGGCAGGTTAATTGACAGCCTGGCCCGGCAGTCTTTATTCCATCTGTTGGCAAAGTTGAAAAAAGCCTATCTCGTGATAGAAGAAAATGGCCAGTGTTATCGCTTTGGAAATGAGCAAAGTGAATTGCATGGCTGGATTACAGTGTCTGCACCGGAGTTTTATCGCAGAATATTACTGAATGGTAGTAATGGCGCGGCGGCCGCTTATTTACAGGGCGAATGGCAAACGCCCGATCTAACTAAAGTAATTCAGGTTTTTGCTGCCAATCTGAAGGTGCTGGATGATCTGGAACAGAAATTTGGCTGGCTACTGACACCACTCCGGCGTTTTATTCTCTGGCAGCGCCGCAACAGTGTCAGTGGATCACGTAAAAACATTTCAGCCCATTATGATCTCAGTAATGCGCTCTATCAGCAGTTTCTTGATCCGCAAATGCAATACTCCAGTGCAGTCTATGCATCGCCGGAAAGTTCATTAGAGGAGGCGCAGGAGAATAAACTGCAACTGATCTGTGAACGTCTGGAACTGAACGCAGACGATCATCTGCTGGAAATTGGTACTGGGTGGGGTGGGCTGGCCATTTATGCGGCCAAACACCGGGGATGCCGGGTAACAACCACGACTATTTCAGATGCTCAGCACGAGTATGCGCTTGCCCGGATTAAAGCCGAACGTCTGGAACACAAGATCACGCTGCTGAAACAGGACTACCGGACCTTAGAAGGAAAATTCGACAAATTAGTATCAATCGAAATGATCGAAGCTGTCGGACATCACTATCTGCCCGGTTATTTCCGCCAGCTAGCCAGTCTGCTAAAACCAGGAGGGCGCCTGCTATTACAGGCTATCACTATTGATGACCGCCGTTACGACTCTTACCGCAAAAATCTGGACTTCATTCAGGAATATGTTTTTCCGGGCGGATGCTTGCCGTCTTTATATGAACTCAATCGCCACCTCAAAGAGCAGACCCGGTTACAGCTGGTCAGAGTGTGTGATTTCGGTCTGGACTATGCGCATACGCTGGCTGACTGGCGGAACAGATTTGAACATAAGTGGTCTGATATTGCCGCGCTAGGGTTTGATGACTATTTCTATCGTCTCTGGCTATTCTACTTCTGTTACTGTGAAGCCGGTTTCCGTGAAAAAACGATCAGCGTTGTTCATTATGAAGCGGTGCAACCCGTCACGGTTGATCCTGAATAAACAGAACTCCGTATTCCTCAGTGAGTCTTCATGGAGGGAACAGAATGCGAATTATACAACGTATAGGTTTTGGCCTGGGTACTCTGTTGATTGCATCCGGCACCCTGCTTGCTGGTTGCAGTCAGTCACCAGAAGAATATAGGGATCAACAACCAGCTCTTGATGTGGCCACGTTTTTTAATGGTCCGCTGGTTGCGCATGGTTTAGTGAAAAACTTTCGAGGTCAGGTTACGGAACGCTTTTCCGTGACAATGAACGGACACTGGGGCGAAACAGGCGAAGGCCAGCTAGCCGAAGATTTTATCTATGCCGATGGCCGTAAAGAACATCGTACCTGGTATCTGCGGCGACAAGGCGATCATTATATCGGAACGGCAGCGGATATTGATGGCGAAGCGAAGGGGTATCAGCAGGGGTTCGCTTTAAACTGGCGCTACAACATGAATCTTAAATTGAAAGATGGCTCGGTTGTCAATGTCAGCTTCAACGACTGGATGTATCAGTTAGATGAAAATCGTATTATCAACACCGCTGAAATCAGAAAGTTCGGATTTAAAGTTGGTGAAGTAATTTTATATATAGAGAAGAAAAACAACTAAGAAGATGGCTCCCTCGACTGGACTCGAACCAGTGACATACGGATTAACAGTCCGCCGTTCTACCGACTGAACTACGAGGGAAAAGTGGCTCCTCCTGCTGGACTTGAACCAGCGACATACGGATTAACAGTCCGCCGTTCTACCGACTGAACTAAGGAGGAATTACTGTCTGATGTTGGCTCCCTCGACTGGACTCGAACCAGTGACATACGGATTAACAGTCCGCCGTTCTACCGACTGAACTACGAGGGAATCGTCACATCAGGACGGGGCGCATGTTACTGATTGGTATGGTGACTGTCAACCAAGGAAACAGTAAAAAATGCCGGTTCTGGTTCGATTGCTGAATTGATGAACAGTTTCAAACAGGTGTATTTTTATCAACAGCAAGCCAACGCCAGTAGTGGCAAGGGCTCGCGTCGTTTACCCACAGAATCTGTGGATAACCCTGTGAGTTATTTTCTTATATCCTGTGCTAAGCCGCGTGGCTAAAGGCGTACAAAAAACAATCGCAAATTTATTGCAAAATTAAAATGTAATTAAATCAGTGCTTTAGTTTTTGAGTGGAGAGAGGGAGATAAAGGGCTATAAATAAAGTCTGAACAAAAATACAGCATTAAAAAATGTGCATTATTTTGGCGCACAGTAAGAAAAAACCGTGGATAAGTTGAAGTTTGCAGAAGGTTGTACTAAGAAATCTGGCTCCCTCGACTGGACTCGAACCAGTGACATACGGATTAACAGTCCGCCGTTCTACCGACTGAACTACGAGGGAATGGGCGAGCGATACTACTCAGATGAGGTGGGCTGGTCAAGACATAAATCCGACGCAGATCTCGTTTGATGAAAAAATAGTCTCTGTGGTGGCAATATACTCAATATGGCGCGTTAACCGGCTTTTGCTGGATTACGGAATAGTGCTACAGCCCGGGCTAACATATATTATGAGCCCATGATTTCTGGTGTGATAAAGATATGAGTAAAACCTTTAAGCTGGAAAGTCAGTTCCAGCCAGCGGGCGATCAACCTGAAGCAATTGCCCGGTTACTGGATGGGATTGATGCTGGTCTGGCTCATCAAACATTGCTGGGGGTGACGGGCTCAGGCAAAACCTTCACCATGGCTAATGTGATCGCGAAACTGAATCGCCCCACCATGATCCTGGCACCCAATAAGACACTGGCCGCACAGTTGTATGGTGAGATGCGGGAGTTCTTCCCGGAAAATGCGGTTGAATATTTCGTTTCTTATTATGATTACTACCAGCCAGAAGCATATGTACCGACCACTGATACCTTTATAGAGAAAGACGCCGCGATCAATGAACACATTGAACAGATGCGTTTGTCTGCCACTAAAGCCTTACTGGAACGACGTGATGTAGTGATCGTTGCTTCGGTTTCCGCTATCTATGGTCTGGGTGATCCACAGGCTTATCTCAGTATGATGTTGCATCTGCGGCAAGGCGATATCATTAACCAGCGCGATATTCTGCGTCGTCTGGCTGAGCTGCAATATACCCGGAATGATGCTGTATTCCAGCGTGCCACATTCCGTGTGCGGGGTGAGGTGATTGATATCTTCCCGGCGGAATCAGACAAACTGGCATTACGGGTAGAATTGTTTGATGAAGAAATTGAGCGGTTGAGTCTGTTTGATCCGCTGACCGGTGCCGTGGAAAAAGTGCTCCCCCGATTTACGGTATTTCCGAAAAGTCACTATGTAACTCCCCGTGACACGATTCTTCAGGCAATAGACACAATAAAGGTTGAACTGGCTGAACGGCGTGAGCAGCTGTTAGGCGCGAATAAGCTACTGGAAGAGCAACGGCTGACGCAGCGGACATTGTTTGATATTGAGATGATGCAGGAACTGGGATATTGCTCAGGCATCGAAAACTATTCCCGTTACCTTTCGGGACGTGCTACCGGCGAACCGCCGCCAACCTTATTCGACTATCTGCCGGCAGATGGCTTGCTGATTATCGATGAATCTCACGTTACGGTGCCGCAAATCGGTGGCATGTATAAAGGTGATCGTTCCCGTAAAGAGACACTGGTGGAATATGGTTTCCGCTTGCCATCGGCACTGGATAACCGTCCGCTGAAGTTCGACGAGTTTGAAGCTTTGATGCCGCAAACTATTTTTGTCTCAGCAACGCCGGCGGCCTATGAACTGGGAAAATCAGGCGGGGATATTGTACAGCAGGTGGTTCGTCCAACCGGATTGCTGGATCCTGAAATTGAAGTTCGTCCGGTTACGACACAGGTGGATGATCTGTTGTCAGAAATCCGGCTGCGGGTGAAGCTGAATGAGCGCGTACTGGTTACGACATTGACCAAGCGCATGTCGGAGGATCTGACCGAATACCTGCATGAGCATGATGTCCGGGTGCGTTATCTGCATTCTGATATTGATACTGTTGAACGCATGGAGATCATCCGTGATCTGCGTCTAGGCGAGTTTGATGTCCTGGTTGGTATCAACCTCCTGCGCGAAGGCCTGGATATGCCTGAGGTGTCACTGGTAGCGATTCTGGATGCGGATAAAGAGGGCTTCCTGCGTTCTACCCGCTCCCTTATCCAGACGATTGGCCGTGCAGCCCGTAACCTGAATGGTAAAGCGATCCTGTATGGTGATCGCATCACTGATTCCATGAAAACAGCGATCGATGAAACCAATCGTCGCCGTGCAGTGCAGCAGGCATTTAACCTTGAGCACGGTATTACACCGAAAGGGTTAAATAAACGGGTCGTGGATGTCATGCAGCTCGGCGGAGTGAGCAGTAAAGCTCAGGGGAAAAATGCCAGAAAAGTGGCAGAATCCGGCGCACATTATCAGTGGCTGCACCCGAAAGAGCTGGCAAAAGAGATCAAGCGTTTGGAAAATCAGATGTTTGAACATGCCCGGAATCTGGAATTTGAGCAGGCAGCAACCTTGCGTGATCAGATCAATGAACTGCAGCAACAATTGACGATGGGTTAACGCAGACCACCGCAGAAATGCGGTGGTGACGTCAGATCAGGCGCGGCTGAGGAATTCGTGACGCGTAGCAGCGCTGCTTTTGAATACACCACCCAGAGCGGTGGTGGTGGTTTGACTGGATGCGTCCATAACGCCCCGCGATTTAACGCAGTAGTGGGTTGCAGTCACGGTAATAGCGACATTATCGGTGCCTAACAGAACCTGCAAGGCAACCAGTATCTGCTGTGTCAGCCGTTCCTGCACCTGAGGGCGTTTAGCGAAGAAGTTTACAATTCGGTTGATTTTGGATAATCCGATAATTTTATCTTTCGGAATATAAGCTACCGTTGCTTTTCCATCGATAGTAACGAAATGGTGTTCGCAGGTACTGGTTAAACCAATATCCTGTACTTTAATCATCTCATCCGTACCCATCTTATTTTCAATCAGGGTAATTTTCGGGAATGAACCGTAATCAAGACCGGAAAATATCTCATCCACATACATCTTGGCGATCCGATGCGGCGTTTCTGCAAGGCTGTCGTCAGCCAGGTCAAGACCAAGCAGTGTCATAATTGACGTCATATGCTGCTCAATCTGCTGTTTCTTGTCTTGAGCAGAAAGGGATGAATGCTGCATCGGCGTTTCCAGGCCTTTTGCTTCCAGAGCAGAACGAACAATTACGGCTTCTTTGCTTAGGTGAGTCATTATTTCTCTATCTCCTGCGTCGGATAACTACAGGTTATCTTTTCCGACGCATAGTTGCGACTATTGAGTTTATTATACACATCCAACAGAGGTTGGGCTTCAGGGACACAGGTAAACGCAAAGTTAACTGTACGTTCTGCATTCACGGACAGATTGCTTTCATCAGGAAAAATTTTTAGCTTGGGTTAAATGTTTATGCGGATATTTATCCTATAATTAAAATATATTTTTGGCGTCAGCTGTTTTTTGCAAAAATGCAATTCTGGTATGGATTCATTTGCAAATTGCAAATACACGCAATTTGCAAAGTGTTTTGAGTTTGTTGTGTTATAATCAGTGGCAGAAAAGAAGACTCTAAAGAGACTATTTTATAAATGAAAACGTATAAAAGCGTTTAATTTATATCTTTACAAAGTTTTTTATACGCAAATGAAAAGTTGGCACGACTTTTTCATGTATAACAGCGTAAACCAGTTTTATCCCGTGCTCTCTTCAGCAAAAGCTGAAGTTCGGTCAACTACTTTGTAGTTGACCTTTTTTTTGCCTGTCATTTACCTTGCAGGTATAAAGCCAGCGCTTTAATGATATTCCATTCACGGGTACCCGGAACTTTCCCTTCCAGCAACGCTTCCAGACGCAGTAAATAAGGCTCTGCCTGAGAGTTAAGCGCATCAACACAGAATTGCTGCCATTGCTGCTGTTCTCTCGGTGAAAGCGTATGTGGATAATTCCTTGCACGGTAACGGAATAGCAGGGTAGGCAGGCGCGGATCATGAAATTGATACTGACCGGCAGCCAACTGTTCTGCAGATGCCTGCTGTATCAGATCTATCGCGGCCCGATCGGCTTCTGAGAAGAATCCCTGATAAAGCATATGCTCAGGATCCTGATTAGCCGGGGGAATATATTCATCGCTGAAGAGAGCAGCCAGCTTTTCTCTTATCTGCGGATTCTGTCGTAATACCGCGAGATTCTGCATGCAGAGATCACGATTAATGCCTAATTCCTGAGCCCGTTCTTCACTCAGGCTGGAAGCCGGTGCAAGTACCGGACACTTATTGATATGGATCAGTTTGACCGGAACGGGTGAGCCGTCAGTTATATCGTCCTTTCTGGTGTAAAGACGTTCCCGCAATTCAGCGATATTCAGTTCCAGCAACGGCGACAGGTCTTTGTGAAGATCGATCACGATCACCGCATTGTTATTTGTCGGATGCCATGCCATCGGAGCGATCCAGCTTACACAGCCTTGCATGGCAGAATACATGCCGGAAACATGTACCAGTGGTTTGATGTTAATAATATCGATCAGATTCTTTAGCTTGTTTTTCCCACGGTGCGCAGATAAATACTCAAACAGGCGGGGTTGCGCCTGTTTCAGTGACTTAGCCAGGCCTATGGTGGCATAAACATCAGACATGGCATCGTGCGCATTCTCATGCTGAATACCGTTGGCAACAGAGAGCTTTTCCAGACGGAAAGAGGGTTTACCCTCAGCGTCATATACCCAGTTAATACCTTCCGGTCGCAGTGCATAAAAAGCTCGGGCGACATCCAGCAGATCCCAGCGGGAATTACCCTGCTGCCAACTGTAAGCATATGGATCAAGAAAATTCCGGTAAAAGCCATAACGGGTGAATTCATCATCAAACCGGATATTGTTATAACCCAGTACACACGTGGCCGGCTGAGAAAACTGCTGATGGATAGTACGGAAAAAGTCTGCTTCACAGATACCGTTCTGATTCGCGATCTGTGGGGTAATGCCGGTGATCAGGCAAGCTTCGGGAGCCGGTAAATAATCAGGCGACATTTGACAGTAGATAACCACCGGTTCACCACAGATATTGAAGTCAGCATCTGTGCGGATACCTGCAAATTGAGCCGGACGATCACGGGCTGGGTCTATGCCAAAAGTCTCATAATCGTGGAAGAGAAACGTGTTTTCAGTTTTAGCTGTCAAAATAATACCACTTGTGGCTAAAAAGCGTTTGATAAGGCTATTCTGGAGGAAATCAGGGAATAAAAAAACCCAGTCAACTGTGATGCTGACTGGGTGAAGACTCAATGTTTAATTGCAGTGGCATTAAGTTAGAGGACGTTAAGTGCAAAAAGTTCCATTAATTTGCACAAAAAGTGAGATTTTCTTTCCGTTACAGATCAGTTGTACAAATTTTTATCTATGAGAAGTACGTCATCGCTGAAAATTGCACTGGTTGTTTGATCATAAATTCCGTTGAAATTCATAGTGCACTAAATTAAATTAGCTGAATCTAATTTAGCTGGGCTTTATTTATGCATAATTTTACACCATGGAGTGCTCTTGGTGGTGGCATCCTGATTGGCGTCGCCGCACTGGTGCTTTTATTGGGCAAAGGGCGGATCGCAGGTTATAGCGGTATTATTGCGGGTTTCCTGTTCTCTGGTGGTCAACGCTGGCGGGCTTTGTTTCTCGGGGGCACCATAGCTGGTGCAGGTTTGGCTACTTATGGGTTGCAACTTCATATTGCCAGACTTGAAGTCACACCTTCATTGTTGCTGGCTGGTCTGCTGGTGGGCGCTGGTTCCCGTCTCGCTAATGGCTGCACCAGCGGTCATGGTATATGCGGTATTGGCCGCTTTTCCATCAGGTCGATTATTGCGACCGGGGCATTTATGTTTTCAGGCATGGTAATTGTTGCTCTGATTCATTGAGAGGTTTGAAGTGATCGCGTTAGTAGCAGGTGTACTTTTTGGTTTCGGGCTGGCGTTCTCTGGCATGATGCAGCCGGAAAAAGTAATCGGGTTTCTGGATATTACCGGTAACTGGGATGCATCGCTGATGCTGGTAATGGGGGGCGCTTTGGCTATTTTTACGCCCGGTTATCATTTTCTGGTAAAAGGCCGCCAAAAAGCCATAAATGGCGATGCAATTCAGTTACCGGCGAAGAAAATGCCGGACTCTGAATTAATTATTGGTGCGCTGTTGTTCGGTGCAGGCTGGGGACTGGCTGGTATCTGCCCTGGTCCGGCTATTGCCATGGCTCCTATTGTTGGCTGGCCTGCAGTCGGCTTTATCGCTGCAATGTCGGCTGGTATGTGGTTAGCCGGTTGCTGGATGCAGAAAAAGTCAGCAGTTAGTCAGACAGCTAAACTAGCGGCAACAACACGGGAATAAGACGTTCAGCCAGACATTCGCTACGGAGTGTCTGGCTGAAAGCGGGAAATTATGCAGTAACTATATTGCGGATTTCCTGAATAGATAATTTGTACTGACGTGGACATTCACGCCATTCGGCCAGCATACGTTCATATTTATCATGCATGGCAATTTCAGAATTAAGACTTGCACAACATTTGCCTAAATCCGGGAACCGTTTTTCCACATCCAGCAGATAGCAGACATAATCAGCCAGTTCCTTTTCATATCCGCGGGCATAACCGATAAAATCAAGGCGGGAAGGGGAGAGCTGAGCCTGATCTTCTGCCTGCAGGTTTTCATAAGAAACTTTTAATGCATGATGCATTTCCAGTATATCAATTACTTCCCGGCATTCTTCTTCTGTCAGATGACCAAATTCTTTTTCTAACTCCAGCATCTGTAAACAATAACCACGTTCTACAATTGTTTTACAGCGATGGTAATAATCGGCTTTTTCCGGATTCAGCTTACTCAGAATTTCATATTGATTACTGAGGATCAATCGCTGCGCATGGTTCATATTCATAAGTCGTTCCTGCTGGTAATAGATGTATTTGGTGTATAGGTAATCATGGATTGCAAGCCCGTATCTGTATCTATATCAAAAAGCAGGTGAAAACGTTTGTTAAGAGTGTCAAGTTATCTGAATGGATATATTTTTATGTGATCAAGCCATCACTCTCTGTTGTTTCTCTGAGTTCTGAATTAGGATTGGCGCAAACAATAATGAGGTCAGCAGCATTATGACTCGCAGTGTTAAATTTCTCTTTATTCTGGCGTTTCTTTCTCTGAGCGCTTTTTACTTATACGTCCTTTATCTTGCTAAACATCCGGATACCTCTATGGCATACCGTATGTATTATCTGGAAAAGAAAACCCGCGTCTGGAACCGCAACCAGACTATTGCCTATATCCCCGGCACAGTGATGGATCTTGCTAATGAACGGGAACGTTGTGCTTATCTCTCCCGTGAGGGCTGGGATATACCTGCAAAAGATGGCTCTGGTTCTCTGTTCTCCGGTAAAGGTGGTTTGTATTTCACCTTGCACCGGGAACCGGGCCAATTGAAATTTGAAGGTACATTGACGACTAAAACAGCGAACACTGAATTAAGTTTTGCTGTCGGTGATAAATGGTCTGAAACCGTCAAATTCGAGAAAGCTGGCTCTCAGACATTTGAACTGTCACTTCCAGCTGGTTTATTCATAGCAGATCCGATGGAGCCAAACTATCTGTCACTGCAAAGCAATAATTCTATAATGTTCAAAACATTCAAATTATCCCGCGCGGGATGAGGTCAGTATGAGCAAACAATCATTCACTATTTCCTTGGTAGTACCGGTTTATAACGAAGAAGAAAGCATCGATACCTTTATCGAAACAATTGATAAAGAACTGGCACCATTGCGTGATCAGCTGGAAATTGTTTTCGTTAACGATGGCAGCCGGGATAAAACCCGCGAAGTTGTTGAGAAAGCAATCGAACGTGATAGTCGTGTTACATTGATCAATCTGGCCCGTAACTTCGGTAAAGAAGCGGCGATGACTGCTGGCCTGGCGCATGCCCAGGGCGATGCAATTGTACCTATGGACGTTGATTTGCAGGATCCACCGGCACTGGTGCTGGAATTCGTACGCCTGTGGCAGGAAGAAGGTTATGACACCGTCTATGGTGTGCGTACCGATCGTAATGCCGATACCGCAATGAAACGTCTGACTGCAGGTGGTTTCTATCGTTTCTTCAACGCAGTATCTACAACCACCAAGATCCCGGAAAATGCGGGTGATTTCCGTCTGATGGATCGCCGTGTAGTTGAGGCTATCAATCAGTTGCCGGAACGTAACCGTTTCATGAAAGGTCTGTTTGCATGGGCCGGATTCCGTTCTGTTGGCGTGCCATATGCCCGTCCTGAACGCGCTGCCGGTACTACTAAATTCAATTACTGGAAATTGTGGAACTTTGCTCTGGATGGTTTGTTCAGCTTTTCCAGCTGGCCATTACGAGTGTGGAGTTATATCGGTGCTGCGGTTGCCGGGATCAGTTTCCTTTACATGATGGTCATCATATTAAAAGTGATTTTCATCGGAGTTGATAGCCCGGGATATGCCTCTCTGATGTGTGTGATTCTGTTTCTCGGCGGTATGCAGTTACTGTCCATCGGGATCATGGGGGAATATATTGGTCGTATGTTCCTGGAAGTTAAGCAGCGTCCGGTATTCCTGATTGAAGGGGTATATGGTCAGTATGCTCATCAGAAAACTGCTGAAACCAAAGAAGAAGATAAAAAGGCATGATAGCAAAAGCTGAATTCTGGCGTTTGTTCCGCTTCGGTATTGTCGGGGGCGGGGCAACCCTTGTTGACCTGGCAACGGCAAAGTTGTGTCTGTTTTTGTGGCCGTTTATGTCGGAACATCTGGTGACATCAATAGGCTTTTTTGTCGCGTTCTGGGTTTCCTTCTTCGGGCATCGCTATGTGACATTCCAGTCACATGGCAAGATCACTAATTTTTTAGTAGTAGCTCTTTTTTCTCTGGCGGTCAGAAACGTGTTGTTATCGGGTTTGCTGTGGATTGGTTTGTCAGGAATGCTGCCAATCGTAATAGCGACACTGGCGGTAACGATCCTGACTTATGTTTTATCCCGGATTTGGGTTTTTGCCTGAGTAATAGTAACGCTGGAGTAAGTTGTGCAGACAGATAACATCAACGTCATATATTCCCGGTTGCACATCAGTCGGAAAGACTGGGGAATCATTGCGCTGGCCTTTCTGGTCAGCCGCATCATGTTGTATGCAATCGGCTATTTTGGCGCTATGCACTATAACGTCGAGACGGATCAGATTGGCCGGCTTGACTTGGTCGATTCACTGGAAACTGACGTATGGAGCGTATTCTGCCAGTTCGATTGTGCATGGTTTAAGAGTATTTCCGATATTGGCTATGATACGTACCCGCATGGATTAACAACCGGGCATGCCGCAAACTGGGCTTTTTTCCCGCTATTTCCTATTCTGGGACACTACATTGCTGACTTTGTGGGGCTTCCATCGTTATACGGTTTTTATGTAATTACCAACATCTCCTCTTTTGCTATGTTGCCGCTTTTCTTTCTTTGTCTGCGTCAACTGGGTCAGGAACTGGATGTTGCTCGTTTTGGGGTCTGGATGCTGGCGTTTTCGCCTTATTCCGTTTATTTCATTGCCCCTTATACGGAGTCACTGTTTATTGCACTGACGATGGCTGTGTTCCTTTTTGCATACAGACATGAATGGTTCTGGGTTGCGGTAGCAGGCATGGTATTGACGGCGGCGCGGAATCTCGGCGTTATGATCGTTTTTTCCGTTGCTATACTGGCATTGCAGGCCTATGGCTGGCGAGAATTCCTCAAATTCGGTGAACGTAGCTTCCGCGTAATCCTGGCTATCTGGTGTATTCCGTTAGCGATGTTCGGTTACATGCTCTATATGCATTACCATGTAGGTGATGCTTTTGCTTTTAAAAATATACAGTTAGCGTGGGGCCGTATATTTGATAATCCGTTCGAATATTGGCTCGAAGGGTTTGAAACAGGTGGTCGTAAAATTTATCTGTCCATCATGATAGTGGTTGGCTGGGCAATTAATATCTACCTGTTCAAACAGAAACGGTATGCAGAAGCGTTATTTATGCTGATTTGTACATTTGTACCTCTGGTTACCAGCACAAATGCAATTCCGCGGTATTTGTTTGGCTTATATCCAACATCATTGGCTATCGTCCTTATTGCCCGCAACCGGCCTAATCTGAGACCGATGATGCTTGCAATGTCAGCGCTATTGTCCAGTTACTTTGTTATTGCCTGGGTTAACGCCAAGTTCTTCACCGTCTAGTTCATCAGACTCTAATTAATAAAGCCGGAAGAGTATTCCGGCTTTATTATTTTCAGAGCGAATCCAGATAATCAATTACAACCTGGTGGTGATTGCTGGTTTTAAAATCATCGAATACCTGCTCGATCACTCCCTGCTCATTTATCAGAAAACTAATGCGATGAATGCCATCATACTCTTTACCCATAAATTTCTTCGGGCCCCAGACACCAAAAGCATCAGCCACCTGATGATCCTCATCACCCAGTAACGTGAAATTGAGTTCATCCCGGTCTTCAAATTTTTTCAGTTTTGCTGGCGCATCAGGACTGATTCCAAGTACTACAACATTCCGTTGATCCAGTTCCGATTTGCTGTCGCGTAAGGCACAAGCCTGCGTGGTGCAACCCGGTGTCATCGCTTTCGGATAAAAATAAACCAATACCTTTTTACCCTGAAATGCACTTAATCTGGTCATTACGCCATTTTGATCCGGCAGTTCAAAATCAGGTGCGGTAGTTCCCGCGGTTAATCTATTCATCGCTATATCCTCTCAGGTATTTTCAGCAGTAAAATTATCATAATAACAATACGCTATACGGGATAAGACAGATCAGGATTTTGTTCCCGGACAGGTGTTTTGCCTTGTTTTTGCCTATAGGCCGCCGTACCATTAGCTGCCCTCAAAAAGGAGTCTGTGCTTTTATGTTAACCGGTAGTCTTGTCGCTTTGATTACGCCCATGAACTGTTCTGGTTCCGTTGACTGGCAAGCTTTAGAACAGTTAATTGAATACCATATTCAGTCTGGAACCGATGCATTGGTCGTTGCCGGCACTACCGGGGAATCAGTTACACTGACCGATGACGAACTGTTTACTCTTCTTGATCGGACACTTGAATATTGTGCAGATCGTATACCGGTTATTGCCGGATGCGGTTCAAATAACACTGCGCATGCTAAGCAGATCGCGAAACAGATCTGTAAACTTGGTGTGTCCGCAGGTCTTTCTGTCACTCCGTACTATAATAAACCTACGCAGGAAGGGTTATATCAGCACTATGCTGCTATCGGAGAATACAGCGGATTACCTCAGATTCTATATAATGTTCCGGGCCGTACCGGCTGTGATTTAAAGCCTGAAACTGTAGCCCGGCTGGCAGGTAACTTTGGTATCTGTGGTATAAAAGAAGCAACCGGCGATTTATCCCGGGTAAGTCAGTTACGGACGTTGTGCGGAAGTGATTTCGCTCTGTATAGTGGTGATGATGCTTCCTCCCGTAAGTTTATCTTGCAAGGTGGTAACGGTGTTATTTCCGTGACAGCAAACGTGGCCGCCAAGGCAATGAGCCGGATGTGTGCTCTGGCGTTGGCAGGTGAGCATGAACTGGCGACAGAAATTGATGAATATTTACAGCCACTTCATCGCGAGCTTTTTATTGAATCTAATCCAATTCCTGTTAAATGGGCAGCTGCCAGAATGGGGCTAATAAATCATGCCGATTTACGCCTGCCATTAACATTGCTTTCTACCCCGGCACAAGCAATAGTTGAAGCGGCACTTGTGAAAGCGGAGCTAATCTAGCGTGCAAAATAATAAAATGAAATTGTCCCTGTTGCCTTACAGTATTCTGTGTGTTTGTGTGCTTTCTGCCTGTAGTTCTGATGCCGAAAAAGCACAAGCTAACCGTGACTTTACCTATACTGCTGCTGCTTTGCGTCCGCAGTTGAAGACGCCTGCACCATTGCAAAGTCCTTCATTTTCGCAAGAGTATCGTTTACCCGTTGAAACAAGAAATGGCGCTCTGGCTGAAGAAGTGGATGTTCGTCCTCCTGAACAGATCATGCCTTTTGTTTCAAGCAGCCGCGCAGATAACAACCGGAACGCGCTCGTGTTGTGGTTTTCAGCGCGTAGCCTGAACCAAAATATTGATGAAGATCTCTGGTCATGGCTGAATGGCTATATGGCCACAAACAAGATTGCCGTGACTCGTCGTGATGACGTGAATAAGGTGCTTGAAACCGGTCCGGTGTCTGTCACCTTTGAAGGTGAAAAAGAAGACGATATTCCGCCAGCCCCTGCGCAGCATTTCCGGTTTCAGGTCAAAAATGATCCTGAAACGCATCGTGCCGGGCTGATGGTTAAATGGCTGAGTACTGCCGACGGGCAGGAGGCTGCACCAACGGTTTTTGAGCAACGTCGTTATGCTACCCGTCTGCTTAATAATGTCAGTGCGTATGCAGACTCTCGCAGTCGCAGCATGTATGCCAGTAGCCAGATTCAGCTGATGCTTGGTGAAGACAGTGCCGGTTCTCAGGCTATTGTGGCTCAGAATAGTTTTGTGAGCACATGGCAGTGGTTGCTGACTGTGTTACCAAAAGCTGGCTTGCCAATAGACCAAAGTTCGCAGTCACAAGGGCTGATTGTCTTTAATTATGAAGGCGACTCTTCAGTCAGTATGCTTCAGGTATTAACCTTCTGGGAACCAGTGAAAGAAACCGATGGTCTGGCATTATCGGCGGGTAAATATCGTCTGCAACTGGCTGATCGTGGTGATGAAACATCAATTACCCTGCTGGATGATGGTAACAAGCCTGTATTGGCGTCTGCTGTCGAAAAACTGTATCAGCGTCTGCAGAAGTACACCAATGTATCCGCTGCCGTAGTTGCTGATACAAGCACTCAGAAAACAAAAGTACAGGCTGAAGCTCAACCGGAAATCAGTGAGCAATCAATCCATCTGGTGAAAACGAATGGTGTATGGGTTGCTGATGCACCGGCTGATCAGGTATTAAGCCGTATGTCGGCAGAGCTATCTCAACTGGGATGGACAGTTAAACAGACTGATACATCGGCACAGCGTATTAATGTTGAGTACACAGTGCAGGATGGTAGTCTGCTGGATGCTTTTGCAATATGGAAACCTCTGGCTCCGAATTATAGTGGCCTGAATCCGGGTCCATATATTTTCCAGCTTAGTCAGATGGAGAAAGGCACACAGATTCAATTGCTGACAGCCTCACAACAAGCTGTACCGGCAGCAACCGCTGAGCAGGTATATCAGGCTCTGGCGAAGAGATTACAAATTAAAAAGTAATTTCACAGGTTAAAACAGGAAAGGGGTGGTAACACCCCTTTTTTATTATCAACATCAGATAAGAACAGCCCGGATATCAACTGTGCAGGCTACTTATCTTCCTCGTCGTCTTCTTTCGGGACTTCCTTGATCTTATCTTTGTATTTCGGTAACTGCTTTTCGAGTTGTTTCATATCCTTGATGGCATTCAGAAACAGCCCCAGTAAAAATAGTAATGGAATACCAATGATTAGCCACAGGCTCATAAGCTGTCTTCCTCGCAAATATTCATAATGAATTGTTCCCGGATTTGCGGAAGTAATTGCAGGATCTGTGTCTGACCTTCCAGGGGATTCTGTATTAATACTTCTTGCAGCATTTCCAGCGTCAGTTGCTGTTGTAACTGCTTCGCTTCGGAATAATAACTCAGATGCCATGGTTCCGGAGCAACACCACCTTTATCTGTGGCATAAGGCCGGGAAAAACCGAACGCATGTATGTGCTCATTCAGCCATGTTGTCAGAGTGCCAAAATACCCGTGTTTCTCATCATATTCATCCGGAGTCAGCTGTAACTTTTGTCCTTCAGGCAAGAGATCCGGAGCATAAATATCCAGATCAGTTCCCCAGTGATGACGGCTGGCACCGGGGAGGGCACTCCAGCGCAAGATGGCAAAAATACGAGCTTGTTCAGATAAAGAGAGCCATTCTGTGATAGGTGCTCCTTCACTGTCGAGGACAATATTTTCCCCGCGGAACTTCCGGTTCCAGATCATTGACTGACGTTCATACGAACGGTAACTGGAAGCAATAGCTATGTTGATCCCGTCAGACTGAGCGGCCTGATACATCCGGTGGAATGCAGAGGCTGTTGCATGAGTCAGAAAATGCCCTGCAGTAACAGGGCATAAAGCGGAGTTATCCAGACCAACCAGTTCCGGTTTAATCATGATCAACCAGCAGTTGCTGCATCATGCGGTAATAGATATCGCTGAGCGTTTCAAGGTCAGCAACGCGGACACATTCATTCACTTTATGAATGGTGGAATTTACCGGGCCTAATTCTATTACCTGTGCACCGGTGGGCGCGATAAAGCGACCATCAGAAGTGCCGCCAGAAGTAGACAGTTCCGTTTCCTGACCTGTAATGGCTTTGATCGCATTCTGTGTCGCTTCAACCAGTTTACCTGAGCCTGTCAGAAATGGCTGACCACTCAGTGTCCATTTCAATTCATAGCGCAAGCCGTGGTTGTCCAGAATAGCTTCAACCTGCTGTTTGATTTGTGTATCAGTCAGTTCTGTGCTGTAACGGAAATTAAACTGAACCTGCATTTCGCCGGGGATCACATTAGATGCGCCGGTTCCGCTATTAATATTGGCAATCTGAAAACTGGTTGCCGGGAAGAATTCATTACCCTGATCCCACTGTTTTGAAGTGAGTTCGTTCAGTGCGGGAATGGCAAGATGTACCGGGTTTTCGGCCAGATGCGGGTAAGCAACATGCCCTTGAATGCCATAAATTGTCAGATCGCCGGTCAGAGAGCCGCGACGGCCATTTTTAACCACATCACCAACATTATTGGTTGAGGACGGTTCGCCAACCAGACACCAGGTGATTTTTTCCTGCCGGGCTTCCAGCGTTTCTATCACTTTCGGCGTGCCATTAATAAACGGGCCTTCTTCATCACTGGTGATCAAAAAAGCAATGGAGCCCTGATGTGCCGGATAATCGGTAGTAAAACGCTGTACGGCAGCCATCATGGAGGCAATAGAGCCCTTCATATCAGCGGCACCACGACCATATAACATGCCATCAATAATCGTCGGTTCAAACGGAGGCGTATTCCATTTTTCTGCTGGTCCGGAAGGAACGACATCTGTGTGTCCGGCAAAGCAGAATACAGGTCCGGTGGTTCCTTTTCTGGCCCACAAATTCGTTGTGTCGTGGAAGACCATTGGTTCAATTTCAAAACCTAATGGTGCCAGAAATTCAGCCATCATTTTCTGGCAGCCTTCATCAACTGGCGTAACGGAAGGACGCGCAATCAGATCCTTGGCCAGAGACAAAACGAGAGAGTCGGTCATGCACAATCCTTATTCATTTATCTGATTAATTTATCAATGAGTTATACGCAGATTCAGAAAATCCGATCATGATGTTTTCTTCTGATACCAGAACCGGACGCTTAATAAGCAATGGGAATTGATGCATCAGTGCGATTGCCTGTTTTTCATCATGAACAACCTTCTGTTCCGGAGGCAATTCCCGGAAGGTTCTACTTTGTTTATTAAGTAGTTTTTCCCATCCGGCTGACTGACACCACAGAGATATCCGTGCTTCGTCTGGTGGTGTTTGCTTAAAGTCGATCAGTTCAAATGCAATGTTATTTTGCTTCAGCCAGTTTTGTGCTTTTTTGACGCTATCACAGGTTTTGATGCCGTAAATAGTAACTGCCACCGTTTACTCCAGTGTGTATTGTGGTGAAAGAGCCTGAGCTAATCCTTTGTAAACATTAAATACAGCAGTAGTTTTTGGTGTAGGCAAACCTTGTTCATCAAGGAAATATTCGCCTTTAAAGACTAATACACCTGACTTTTCGAAGACGTCTGTTACTGCCATGCCGGCTAAATAATCGTCATGCTCTTTCATTATGTGGTTGGCTAATTCGAGCAAAGAGACTTTATTGATAGGTTGTTTAGTTTCCATATATAACCTCCTGGGATCTGTATATGAAACAAAACCGCACATATAGTGCGGTTTTGTATACAGGCAATAACTGAGAAAGATTATTTTACAGTAACTTTCTTAGTGCCTTTAACTTCAATGTTTACGCGACGATCAGGTGCCAGGCAAACGATCAGATCTTTCTTGGCTTTGATCGCATTGCAGGTGGCCGGGCTTACTGGATCCGCTTCACCACGACCTACTGCAGTGATACGGGTTGCAGACAGACCTTTAGAAGTCAGGAAGTCAGAAACAGTTTTAGCACGATCCTGAGACAGCTTCAGGTTGTAACCGTCAGAACCGATACGGTCAGTGTAACCGTACACTACGATATTTTTATCGTCCATTTCCAGAGTCTGGATCTGATTGTACAGTTGTGACAGAGCAGTTACACCGGCTGGTTTCAGAGTTGATTTGCTGAAATCAAACAGTACATCTGAAGTCAGTGTGAAGTTTTTGGTTTCTTCAACTGGCTGTGGTACTGGTGCTGGTTCCGGAGCCGGAGTTGCAACTGGTGCCGGAGTAGTGGTGCGGGTTGGATAGTAAACAACATCCATAACAACGCTTTCGCTATCAGATTCGCCGGTATTTGCATCACCGACACCATCGATATGACGGTAGCGAACCTGTAAATCAACAGGATCAGACACACGATAAGCCATACCGATACCAAAAATTGGTGATACACCAAAGTCACTGACATCAGTACCTTCGTTGGTAGCGTCCCAACGCATTGCACCCAATTCACCCAGCACTGACAGACTTTCTGTCAGAGGGTAACGTGGCAATAAGGAGATGTTTGCACCATGAGCTTTAAAACGTTCATCATCTACACGGCCATTACCTAACCAGGTGTAGCCGGCTTCTGCACCGATGTATTCGTTAAAGGTATAACCACCGAATACGCGAGAGGCAGGAGTACTGCTTTTATCTGCTGTGCCTAAATCACCCAATTCTGAGTAGTTGTTCCAGCCAAAGCCGGCACCCAGAAATGCGCCTTCCGCATCATTTGCTGATGCAGATACTGACATTGCAGAAGCAACAAAACCTGCAATTACTGATAAAACCACTGTTTTTTTCATGATTGTCTCCAGACTATGCTCAGAAGAATCCACTTTCGTTATACACTTTCATTATCTACCAGCTTGTGAATTATGCAAGAATTCAGGGCATTGTTTGTCGAAATGTTATCCATCGCACATTTTTTCATGAACTAATTGCTTGTTCCGAATGTACCAACTGTTTACGCCACATTATTTAGTGATTAATATGAGCCTCTTTTTTCTTGCATAGCAAAAATACAGACTATAATAAAAATATAATAAAACGGAGCCGGATAAAGCTGTTTAACACCAAACTAGATTCGTTATTGGTAACAGTGAAATTCGCAAATGCGTGAGGAAACATATGAGTCTCGCTCCTGTGTCTGTTGGTCAAAAAATTCGTCATATTCGTGAAACTATGGGGCTTAGCCGTCCGAAATTTGCGGAACTGCTGGGTGTACCACCAACTACACTGAAAAACTATGAATTAGGCTATCGTGAAGTTGGCGGTGCTTTTTTGGTGGCATTAGCTCATCAGGAACAGTTGCATAAATTCACTCTGTGGCTATTGTCAGACAAAATTGCGCCGGAAATCGGTCAGATCAGCCCTGCTGAATATGTCGTTCAAAAATAAGTCTGATTGAAAAAGGAGCCAGTACGATACTGGCTCTTTTTTTATGGCTTTTTTGCTACTATCGGATACAAACCAATAGCATTGGAATTTTATGAAACTCCAGCAGTTACGCTATATCGTTGAAGTCGTGAACCATAGCCTGAATGTTTCTGCAACTGCAGAAAGTTTGTATACATCGCAACCAGGTATCAGTAAGCAGGTTCGTATGCTGGAAGATGAACTGGGCATTCAGATTTTTGAGCGTAGTGGCAAGCATCTTACCCAAGTGACTACTGCCGGGCATGAAGTCATCAAAATTGCTCAGGAAATTCTGGCTAAAGTAGAATCTATCCGTTCAGTTGCCGGCCAATATACTAATCCTGATCAAGGCTCCTTAAATATTTCGACAACACATACTCAGGCCAGATATGCGTTACCTGAAGTCATCAAAGGTTTTATCAAACGTTATCCTATGGTGTCGCTGCATATGCACCAGGGCTCTCCTGCTCAAATCAGTGAATCTGTCGCCAAGGGGACCTCTGATTTTGCTATTGCGACCGAAGCTCTGCATCTTTATGAAGATTTGGTAACTCTGCCTTGTTATCACTGGAACCGTAGTGTGATCGTGCCGAAAGATCATCCTCTGGCTACCTGCACGCAACTGACCGTTGAAGAACTGTCCAGATATCCGTTAGTGACATATACCTTCGGCTTTACCGGGCGTTCGGAACTTGATGCGGCTTTCAGCCGGGCTGGATTGATACCTAAGATAGTTTTTACCGCAACGGATGCTGATGTGATTAAAACCTACGTCAGGCTGGGATTGGGGGTAGGGGTGATTGCCACGATGGCGATTGATGCCGAAGCAGACAAAGATCTTGTATTGCTTGATGGCAGTCATTTATTCCAATCCAGTACAACCAAGATTTGCTTCCGGAAGGGGATATTTCTGCGGAGTTATATGTATGATTTTATAGAGCGCTTTGCACCACACTTAACGCGGGAAATTGTCGATAAAGCGATTGCAATGAAAACACCATACGAAGTGGATGCATTGTTTGCTAACGTGGAACTGCCAACTTATTAAGTGTACGCGGAAGAATGAAGCCGGTGACCGGCCTCATTCACGGATCTCGCGGATTATTATAATGCGGTATGCAAAATTTCTTCGCAGGTTTTCAGTGTCACAGAGCCATTCTCTCCGATCCCTGTCATGCCATGTTTCAGTAGTTTTGCTGCAATTTCCGGGAAATGTTCCGGTCCAATGTTATAGGCAGACAGCTTGGCTGCCAGACCAATGGATCCAAAGAAGGCAACGGTTTTATCAATAGCCTGTTGTATTACTTCATCCTCGTTTTCACCGCGGATACCCCAGATCCGGTCGGCATACTGCAGCAATTTTTCTTTTTTCTCTTGCTTACGAACAATCATGGTTGCCGGCAGCACAACCGCCAATGTCTGCGCGTGATCCAGCCCGAATAACGCCGTCAGTTCATGGCCGATAGCATGAGTGCTCCAGTCTTGTGGGACACCGGCGCCAATTAGTCCATTCAGTGCCATAGTCGCACACCACATCAGATTAGCCCTGCTGTCGTAGTCTTCTGGTTGCTGGTAGCTTTTTATCCCGTCTTCCAGCAAGGTCAGCAAGATACTTTCGGCAAATCTGTCCTGCAGGTGGGCATTAACCGGATAGGTTAAATACTGCTCCATAACATGACAGAATGTATCGGCGATACCGTTGGCTATCTGAACTTTAGGTAATGTAAAAGTCACGAGCGGATCAAGCACTGCGAATTGCGGAAATACCTTGTTGCTTGAAAACGAGAGCTTTTCACTCTCGATGCTGCTGTGCATCGACATTGCACCGGAATAACCCTGAGATCCGCTGGCTGACGGTAGTGATATTTGACGGTTTTTACGGCTGATAACTGCATGAGGATTCATTTCTGAACCAGTGGCAGGTAATGTCAGAACGCATCCGAAAGGGATCACATTTCTGATCCCTTTTCCCTGATTATTCAGAATTTCCCATGGGTCGCCTAATTCCCAGCAGGAGGCTGCAGAAATAAATTTTGTGCCATCAATGACTGATCCGCCACCGACAGCCAGCAAATAGTTGATCCGTTCTTCTTTTACAATCGCAACTGCCTGCATCAGAGTTGCATAGTCAGGATTTGGTTCTATGCCGCCAAATTCTGATATTTTCCGCCCTGCTAATGCTTTTCTGACCATATCCATGGTCCCGTTGGCAATAACACTTCCCCCGCCATAAATGATCAATATCCGGGCATCGGAAGGGATTTCATGGCTGATTTTTGCGATTTGTCCTTTCCCAAACAATACCTTGGTTGGATTTTGATATTCAAAATTCAGCATATGGTCCCTCGATAAATGTGTATAAATTTATATCCAATATATACAGTAACATTAACAGCTTAAGATCACCTGATTTTCAGAAATCGGCATGGAAATGACTTTGCGCTTACAAATGCAGATTTTGAGCTGTTTGTGTGTCTGGCCTGTATATATTTCTGATCCTAACCTTATAATTATGAATCAGTTTTGCAGATAAAATAGTTGGAAATGATAATAAACAGTAGCAGAATAAATTAAGTCAGAGACTCAATTGCCGGTATAGCTAAGTTGGTAGAGCAGCGCATTCGTAATGCGAAGGTCGCAGGTTCAACTCCTGTTACCGGCACCAATTAAATCAGTAAGTTATGAGTTGTGTCCTTCTCGGGTTAGCTTGTTTTTACGTTTTTCGTACTTGCTGGCGTACTTAAAGATTGTTCTATACCAACGTCTGATATTCAAAACCTCAAGGGATTGTACCGAGTTATTCGGAATCAATTGAGGCTCTTTGTCGATCTGTTTTTGTACCATTGGCTTGTACGGTTAGGCTAGTTCACTCCTGCTTGCATCTGTACTGAACTCGGCAGGTGTGATGTTGGTGCCTACTCAATCTTTTACCTCTGGCGTATTATCGTTGGGGTTATTAATCCTGTTTTAATCAATGTTGAGTCATGGAGTAACGTCATTGTCTTATCAGCCACCGTTTCAGCTTACGCACACCATGACCCGCAAAGTTGCCAATATTGGGGAGTTAATTGGTACATGGAAAGCTGCCAATCAGAATCAGTTGGTGCCTGAGTTACGGCGAGATAATCGAATTAAAACCATCCAGGCTTCGTTGGCTGTCGAACAAAACACATTAACTCTGGAACAGGTCACTGCTGTTATTGAAGGTAAAACGGTGCTGGGGTTGCCAAAAGAAATTCAGGAAGTCCGTAACGCTTTCCGGGCATATGAAACGCTGGATCAGTGGAACCCATATAAACTGGACGATATGTTGGCGGCGCATGCCGTACTTATGTATGGATTGGTTGATGATGCGGGTCATTGGCGCAGCACAGGGGCGGGGATCTATCGCGGGGATCGGTTGGTGCATATGGCACCACCACAAAGTCAGGTGCCCCGTCTTATGGCCGACTTGTTTGATTGGCTCAAATACAGTGATGCTCATCCATTAATCGCATCTGCAGCATTCCATTATGAATTCGAATTTATTCATCCATTTAGTGATGGTAATGGACGGATAGGGCGTCTATGGCAAACGCTGATCCTGAGTCACTGGCAGCCGATGCTGGCATACCTGCCTGTTGAAACAGTTATTAAGCATAGACAGCAAGATTATTACCAGTTATTGACTGAATCTGATCAGAAAAGTGACTGCTCAGCGTTTATTGAATTTTTGTTACAGGCAATTGAAGACAGTTTGCAGGAAGCCATTAGTACACAGCCAGATGTTGTTTCGGAAAAAATGCGGGTAGAAATGCGGGTAGAAACGCGGGTAGAAATGCAGGTGAAAACACCGGAACAGATCCTGTTGTTGTTACAGCAAAACCCTCACATGACACTTTCAGAGGTGGCAGAATCCATTGGTAAATCGGTGAGTACTGTCGAACGAGCCGTAGCTAAACTGAAAAAACAAAACAGACTTGCTTATCATGGGCCGAAAAAGGGCGGTTATTGGCATATCCAATAAGAACCCTCGGTGGTAAAAATTGCGGGTTAGTTTTTTCTGAAATTAGCCTGTATCACATTAGAGGTATCTTTTTCGACAGCCTGTTTGATAAGTTCGTAGTAATTTGTCGCTGATTTGGTGATTGAGCATGTGCTCAATTTCTAATGGTCCAACATCCAGCTCAAAGCCCTCGTTACAGAATCATTACTTATGCTCTGACTTAATTTACTTGGAGATTCAAAGACAAAAGGAGATAGCTGAGATGTTATTGATCGTTGTTCTTCTATAATCGACAACGCTAATGGATATAAGGTGACTACATGAGGCCGTCCACTCTTTGTCTCTGTAATTGCTTGTAGTGTCTATGCCGCATGGCCATTGTGATATCAGCTACACGTGTCTTCCCGAAAACAGGGGAGAGTCGGTTTAGCGCATTTTTCAGTTTTTCGTACTTTCTGGCGTAATTACAGATTGCTCCGGTTCAGCGGCGGCATATGTCATCCGCTGAACCGGTTGTTAGCTGGCAAAGATTCTACTGAACCAGTTCGATCTCGCTCAGTTTCCAGGTCTTATCGAACCAGGGCTCAAGCGGGCCGTACAGCCGGAACAGCATGTTCCAGCCCTTGCCGGGGATGGTCTGAATCCAGTTGGGTTCCATGCCAGATGGGGCTTTTGGTCCGAAGTAAACGTCTACTGAACCATCCTTATTGACTACCAAGTCTTGATCCAAACTGCTCACTTGAGGAAAGTCTTGATCGGTCTGGAGCATGGAGCGGGTCTGGTTGTCATACACTATTGCTGACCAGAAATCCTTTACTGGCGCATTAGGCAATACCCGCAGCCGATAGGTTTTGCCACCGTCCAGCGGATTGCTCTGGGAATCCAGAAGTCCGACGGCATACTGGGAACCTTGACCCACCATCTTGGCTTCCATGGCTGGTGTGACGCCAGTGGCATAGAAGTAGAAAAAGGCGGCGGCATCGAGATGGGCGACACCGGGCTGCGACTGGAACTTGTATCCGCCGAGCCATTGCCGCCAGGTGCTGTTCGGATAGTAGAAAGCCTCAGGTATGCGACTCTGATAGGTGAGAGTACGTGCAGTAGCGTCGCCCACCGCAGCAGCCTCAGTCAGTATCTTCTTCATGCGCTCGTCAGGTGCAAACAGCTTGCCTTTCTCAATGCCAATTGAGGCAAAGAAACCGAGCGTGATCGGGTCAAGCGACTCGACGGGTTCGTTCTGAACAACGTAGTTAAGCAGTTCCCAAAAGCGGTAATCTGCCGGTGCTACCGTGGAGAAATCCCGATCAGACACGTTGACGAAGGTGTTGGCTGGCGGATTAGCGGCCTGCGACAAGGGATAAATGCGCGTGTTCTTGTGCAGCCTCTCGATCGCCGGCTTGATGTCTCCTTGCACTGGCATGTTGCGCCACACGAGGATGGACTCGAACGTGGGCACACGCACCACCATGTACCCTTCGGGCGCGTCGCCTTCGTATCCAGGAGGCAGCAGCAGGTATTTGCCGCCTTTACCCTTGTCCGGGCCGACGATGCCGATGTCGGTTACATACTTGAACCAGAAGTCATCAATCATGCCCAGTGTCATAGGGGGCACTTCGACGACCAGAGGGCCTTCATGCAGATTGATCCAGATCCATGTGTAGGGTGTTGTTGCATTCGGCGTTAGAAAGATCGATCGGGCGTTCAGGTTTTCTTCAAATGTTGGGATCGTGACATTCGCGGGGCCAACGGTCAGCAATCCCTCGCGCAACCCAGCTACGTTCACCGGTGCCAATGCCAGCAAGTAAGCCTGGACTGCGCGCTGGAAGTCGAGGTTGTCGTAAACTTTATTGACGGTTTCCTGGTCTGGAAAGCCATCAAAGAAGTTCAGTGTACCCAGTCGCGTTTGCACAGTGTCCGGTGAAGCAATCCCAGCCGGAATGTCTGTAGTCATCTTCATTTTTATCCCCTTTTCGATATCGTACTCAGGTAATTTTCTGATTCAACTGACTGTTTATTAAGCAAAATTACTCTGCATAGCGTTTCTGAATAAGCATAAACAGCGGAATGCATGATAGTTATTTCAATTGCGCCGCAAGTGTTCCGGTTCCCTTGGCCCAGCTATCCAGTACTGTTTTGAGATTCTCAACTTGTAGTTGTTGTTTATCGTCAGGCAGTTTCTCACCGGTTCCCTTACGAACCGCCTTGACCAATGGTTCTCCGGATAGTGAGTCTTTAGTGATACCTTCTACGTAGACAGCAACAACCTTATCCCGTTTACCCAATGCGGCGGTAGCACCTGCATAGACCAGGGTAACTGGTGTGACTTCATAAATTTTCAGCCCCTCAAGGGACGTTTCCACGCCGGTGATGGCAACTGAAACTTCAGCCGTATCGCTCCCTGGCTTGTCGGTTAACTCAAAGTTCTTTCCAAGCTCAAGCTTGACTCGTTCGGTCAGGTAACTGGCAATCTTATCGAGGTTTGTCTGGGTGACTTGCTCGTTGGTTTTAGGATATGGATAGTAGGTCACTGGCTTGATGATTAATTTGGCGTATTTACCTTTCACCAGATCCGGTTTTACCCAACGTAGTACTTCATTGTTTTCACTATCCATTACCGTTTTCATATTGGAATAATCACCGAGGAAACCGGAATACATAGTGGTATTACTGCTTGTTTGCGGGGTTGACGAACAAGCACCCAGTAAAATTGCCGAAACCAGAACCATCGCTTTACTCATTCTCATGCCGTTTCTCCTTGGTTTATAAGATAAATCCGTATTTATGTTCACCACATCGTTTTGATTAAATTCAGCACAATTGATGCTAGCAACAACGATGTGTTGCATATGAAACATATCTCACATATATGATAGATAATTGACGCGCTATGACTCTAAGGGGAATGTCCCTCGCCGCTTTGATGAATCTTCGATTGGAAATCTTGTGGCTTTGTGACCTGCAACCCCGAAATCGCCCGATTCCGGAGCAGTGATGAAGGTATACTGGTACTGGTTAAATTTGACCGGGCTCTGACGATGAATTTATACAGTGTTTATATTTAGAGGTTAGTTATTGTATTTAATAAGATTAATCTTCTGGTTGCGCGTTGACTGCGGCTGGCAAACGGAGTTTTTTAACGCTCATCTTATTTCGCCGTGGATGGATACATGATGTACGGTCTTCGTAGTACTCGTCCTGAACTTCACCATGCATTGGTTGTTTCAGGCAGTTATCTCTTTGTCATTGCCTCAATAGGGTTTAATGCGCTGCTAATTTATTGGGGTGCAATACAGGCTGCCTACGTGTTTGGTTCTTGCCTGTTAGTGGTAATAGCCACAATCGGTTTCAAGTTGTCAGTGGGCATGATTCGGTCAGCGAAGCTTGTGCATCAACTCCGGATGGCAGAAGCGGAGTTGCGCCAAAGTGAGCAACGCATGGCGCAGGCAGCCAGAGCCGGAAAATGGGGCGCCTGGGAATGGACAATTGATACAGATACTATTTGGGTGACGGATCAGACGCGGGAGCTCTATGGTTTTGCTCCCGCAGAACAGATTACTTTTAACCGTATTTTAAGTGTGGTGCATGATGACGATCGTGATGTGGTTCGGTCTGGTGTGCTGCAATCGATGGAAAATGGCGGGGAGTTCTTACGCCAGTACCGGGTTGTGTTGCCCTGCGGGCAGGTACGCTGGATAGCTACGCAAGGTATAGTGGATATTGCTGCTGATAATAAACAGAAGATACGCGGCGTCTCTTTTGATATCAGTGAGCTCAAACGTAGTTCCGATTTGCTGAAACAAGAGAAAGCATTTCTGAAACAGTTAATTGATATCAACCCGAATATGATTTTTACTAAAGATCGGCAGGGAAGATTTACATTGGCTAATCAGGCCGTAGCGGATATTTATGGCACCACCGTTGATGACTTAATAGGCAAGACTGACGCTGATTTCAATACCAATGCAGAAGAAGTGCAATGGTTTCATCAATCAGACACAGAAGTATTGGATTCTTTGCAAAAGCAGGTCATTCCGGAAGAGCGGATTACTGATGCGAACGGAAAAGTTCGTTGGCTGGAGACGGTCAAATTACCGGTATTTGATTCACAGGGTGTTGTTAGTCACGTGCTCGGTACGGCCATCGATATTACCGAACGCAAAGAAATGGAGCTGGACCTGGCTCAGCAGCGACAGGAACAGGCTCATCGCTCCCGAATGATGACACTGAGTGAACTATCAGGCTCACTCACTCATGAACTGAATCAACCGTTGGCTGCCATTCTCAGTAATGCTCAGGCGGCATTGCGTTTTATGGCGCAGGATTCACCGGATCTTGGTGAGGTTCGTGAAATTTTGCAGGACATCGTCAGCGACAATAAACGAGCCAGCGAAGTGATCCAGGGAATGCGTCTGCTATACAAAAAAGGCTGCATGCAGTTTGAACCGACAGACATGAACGCAGTGGTCGGGAATACTCTTAATTTGTTACGCAGCGAAATGTTGAATGCCGGTGTTCTGTGTAAAGTAAACCTTACTCCGGATCTGCCTGAAATTAATGCAGCCCGGGCACAGATCCAGCAAGTATTGATTAATCTGATCATGAATGGCTGTGATGCAATGGCTGGCATGGAAGAATCAAACCGCTTACTGTTGATCACTACGGAGATGATTCCGCGGCAGGGCATCCGGATTAGTGTAAGCGATCAGGGACACGGCATCCCGGATGAAACAATAGATCAGGTGTTTGAGCCATTTTTTACAACAAAACCACAGGGACTTGGGTTAGGGTTGTCTGTTTGTCGCAGGATAATTATTGCGCATGGCGGCCATTTGTGGGCCTCCGGTAATACCAACGGTGGTACAACCTTTTGCTTCACCGTACCTGTGTATGAGGGATCGCAGAATGAACAATCATGGAGCAAGGGTAGCGATAGTTGATGACGACAGTTCTGTGCGCAAGGCTATTGCACGTCTGTTGCGTTCGGCTGAATTAGATATATTGGTCTGTGCATCAGCACAGGAATATCTTGAACAATATGATCCGAATATTCCTGGTTGCTTGATATTAGATGTGAATATGCCCGGGATCGGCGGGCTTGAGTTGCAGGATGTGCTCTCTACGAGAGGTTTTGTATCACCAATCATCTTCCTTTCGGGTGAAGCCACTGTTCACGATAGCGTACAGGCACTTAAACATGGCGCGGTGGAGTTTCTTACCAAGCCAGTAGACGAGGATGAGCTGCTGAAAGCCGTCTTCAGCGCTATCGAAAAAGACCAGCTTGACAGATCAATGCGTGCTGAGCTGGACAGAATTAAAAAAACCGTGGATATGCTTACGCCCCGGGAGAAACAGGTGTTCAGCTATGTTGTTGCCGGCAAACTGAACAAACAGATAGCCAGTGAACTTGGTACAGTTGAAAAAACGATCAAAGTCCACCGTGCCCGGGTCATGGAAAAACTGCAGGTCAGATCGCTTGCGGAACTGGTCATGATGGCTGTAAAGGCTGGTGTTGCCGGTCACTCACCTCTCGGGCAGTAGCCGGAACCAGCCTGACCAGCAGTTATTTTTATTTCGGGAACAGGAGCGTAACCGAGAACCGCAGTCCCCAATCCGGGCCACCAGTCGGACCTTCAACATATGAACGGGTACCGAGTGCAAAGCTGACCGGTTGCTTACCGAACTTCACTAATTGACTTACGCTCAGGTTGATCGGTACAAGCCATTGCTCGTTTTTCCAGTCGTAGGTGGACTCGGTATTAACACCGAGAGTCGTATAGGTTTTGGTGGTATACGACAGGAAAGGCTGAAGGAAGGTCGTGCTGATATCACTTCGTTGGTCGCTGCCTGCGAACGACCAGATATGATTGGCAAGAATACCGTATGTCCAGCCATTGGTCTGCCTGAGCGCAACCAGGGTCGGGCCGGTTCCCCATTTTTCGGTTCCGACCATATCATTAGTGGCCGAAGGTATGAGCAGCACTGGTCCGCCGCCCCAGATCCAGCCATTACTGGTCGGTGCGTTAGGTGAAAAGAAGAAGCTTTGTGTGATGTCCCCCAGACCTGACTCATTGCTACCGCCTGCCACCGGCGATTCTGCGTCAATAAATGGGACGATCGTGCGTGAGATCAGATTCCAGTCCTGATTCAGGGTAACAGGGATAACAGGCTGAATAACGTAAGTGGAGCGATCCGCATCTTCCGGGCCGATACCGGTATCCCAGTCGAGTTTCATCGGCACGCTGACCAGGTTTGCGATTGGATTTGCCAGTTTTTTCGCCAGTTCGGCGCTGTCATCTGCTGCCACTGATTGCTGTACTACACCGCAGGATATCAGCGCTGCTAATGCTGGTGCCAAAGCCTGGCCTGACGTGAGCCATGCTTCAGGTTTAATCGCGTTTTTTTCACTGGGATCACTGAATATCATGAGTTTATACCTCCGGAGTTGAAGTCAACGTCGGGGAGAGTCAGTCGGCTTCCTATCCAAATCTTAGTAGATCCACAATAAAGTGGTAATTGGCCTTTAGTCTATGTTCTTCCGCTTTCGTGAACGCACCTGCATTTAGCGATATTCCTGCCGTTCTATTTGTGTGTTACAGCAAATATTGGTCCAAAGTCCAATACCGGGACCGCCTTGAGCACACTAGTTTACTATTATGAATAGAACATCACCCTTAATTGCCGTTGTTGACGATGAAGAGTCTGTACGCAAGGCGCTGGAGCGGCTTATTCGCTCAGCCGGAATGCATGTTAAGACTTTTCAATCAGGCGCTGAGTTTCTTGATGCCGGGCTGACGTTGTCTATCGACTGTGTGATTCTTGATGTGCTCATGTCGGAGACAAATGGCCTGGATGTTCAGACTCAGCTGATTAACGCAGGCAAGTTACTGCCGGTAATTATTATGACAGGCCATGATATGCCTGAGTGGGGTGTTCGTGCGCGCGGTGGTGGTGCGGTTGCCTACCTGCTAAAGCCTATTGACGAGCGGATTTTATTTGATGCGATTGAATCAGTTGTATCTGTAAAAAACAGCTGAAGGCAGCGTAAGTGTATCGCGCTACAGATACTGTGATGTTTTTTTGATGGAGGAATAGCTGATATGACTGACGAAGTAAAAATGTCATCCAATGAACTGGCTCAGATACGGACATCATTGGCTGCAAAACGTTCAATGATGGCTGCAGATCGTACATTAATGGCCTGGCTGCGCACTTCACTATCATTGATTAGTTTCGGATTTACAATTTATAAAGTTCTTCAGGGCATTGAAAGTGCAGGTGGTATGCTGCCAAAAACACATACCCCCGAGAGTATAGGTTTATTTCTTACGGGTATGGGTACTATCGCCATGGTGATGGGTACAATTGAGTACTGGATATCAATCAAAGAGTTACATCAGTTTAATGTGCGATTTAAGCGAAGCACAATTGTGATGGCGGTAGTGATGGCTACGATTGGTCTCGTTACGTTCGTCAGTATTGTCACCAGATTGTTCTGATATCGGGCATCAATATGATTGAAACCGCCGTGATTGTATTACTACTTGCTGCTACGTTCCTGGCCGGAGAGTATGTGCATCCTTTTAAGCAGATAGTTCACGATAACCGGAGTTTGGTTTCTTTCGGGTCTGGAATGGCTGTGGCTTATGTTTTTATGCAAATCATGCCGGAATTGCAGACGGTACGCAGTTTTTTCGTGGCATCTTCGCCTGTGCCATTGTGGTTTGAAGGAAAAGTCATTTATCTACTGGCTCTGCTGGGCTTCCTGCTGTTCTACGGTCTCAATAACCTGTCTCATAGTGTGTCGGAAACTGGATATTCAGAGCAGGAAAGGTGGAAATTACATCTGCACATTGGCAGTCTGGCTGCTTATGTCTGGCTGATCGGTTATCTGCTGGTACAGCGACTCGATCCGGAAGATTCGCTCGTGTTATACGGAATGGCAACAATATTTCATTTTTTAGCAATATCGCACGAATTACCTGAGAAATATGGCGTCCTTTACGGGCTTTGTGAGCGTTTTGTGCTTGCTAGCATGTGTCTACTTGGCTGGGGTGTGGGGCAGTTATTCGTATTGCCTCATATGGTCCTGGCACTAATGTTTGCATTTGTTTCGGGCGGGATCATCATTAACAGTATCATCATGGAATTACCCAAGGAAAAAGATGGGCGTTTTCTGCCATTTGTGGCTGGCGGCGTGTGTTATGCGTTGATTCTGTTGCCGTTAGGGTGAGTTGTTTTTCTGACATAAGAGGGCTAGGGATATGCATGATATATGGCTGCGTATTATGGAAAATATGGCTGACAGGATCAGCGGACTATTGCATTTCAGGTTGCTGCTACAACCGGTAATGGCGGCAATCTTTGCCATTATTGCCGGATTGAAAGATGCCAGAGAAGGCAGGGCACCGTATTTCTGGTCTCTTTTTACCGATCCGGTCAATCGTGCTGAAATGTTAAAGGATGGCTGGAAAGGTGTTGGCAAGGTGTTCGTTCTGGCGATAGTCCTTGATGTCGTGTTTCAGATCAAAGTGCTGCAGTTTGTGTATGTGGGGGAGGCAATTATTGTTGCGTTTGCGCTGGCGATCCTGCCGTATCTTATCCTGCGCGGACTAGTCACGCGTATCGCCCGTTAAATATGTGTTAGACCAAGGTCCAATAGCGACTCACATATGCGCTTGTTAAGGTTTTAGCATTTGTTTGTCAGCTACTGCTAGTCAGGAGAAGCCTAGTGTCGAATCGGTCGCCAGAATTCAGTAAAGAATCACGCTCTAATGCGCCGCCTGGTTTCCACTTGCTGGCTAAACCGAGTGGCTCAACATGCAATATCGACTGCACCTACTGCTTTTTCTTATCCAAAAATGCGCTGTATCCGAATGAAAAAAAACGGATGTCAGAGCAAACGCTCGAAACTTACGTTCGTCAGTTACTTGAATCTCATCGTTCGCCTCAGGTGACAGTTGCCTGGCAGGGTGGGGAACCCACGCTGATGAAGCTGGCGTTCTTTCGCCATTCGGTTGAACTGGTCGAAAAATATCGTCGTCCACAGCAGGAGATACTGCATACCTTCCAGACAAACGGCATTCTGCTTGATGATGACTGGTGTGCTTTCTTTAAAGAATACAACTTCCTGGTTGGCCTCAGTGTTGATGGCCCGCGCGAGCTGCATGACACCTATCGTCTTACCCGCCAGAAAAAAGGTACCTTCGACAAGGTAATGGAAGGCTGGCGCTGCCTGCAACGGCATGGGGTCGATGTTAATATTCTGTGCACGGTTAACGCAGCCAATCAGCATCATGGGCGGGCGGTCTATCGTTTCCTGCGCGACGAGATGGGGGCAACCTGGATGCAATTCATCCCCATCGTCGAGCGTGCCACGGCGCAGACCATTGATATTGCGAATCAGGGCTGGAGTGATCAACCTGGTCGCCAGCGGCTGCTCTACACGCAGACCGGTAATCTGGTAACCGAACGTTCCGTCGATAGCAAACAATACGGCCAGTTCATGATTGATATCTTCGAAGAGTGGGTGCGACATGATATTGGCGAGGTATACGTTCAGCTCTTTGATGTAACGCTGGAGGCTTATTTCGGTAGTCACCAGTTGTGTATTCACGCCCCCACATGCGGCTATGGCCCGGCACTGGAATATAACGGTGATCTTTATTCCTGTGATCACTTTGTCGAGCCGGATTACAAGCTGGGTAACATCCATGAAACGCATATGCTTGACCTGATTGTCTCGACTAAGCAGCAAAAATTCGGGCAGGATAAATTTGATACCCTAACGGCGCAATGTAAAAACTGTGCAGTGAGATCTCTGTGCAATGGCGGCTGTCCAAAAGATCGGTTTGCGCAATCATATGATGGTGAACCGGGCCAGAATTATCTTTGTGCGGGTCTTGAACTATTCTTTACTCATACACAGCCGGCAATGCGGACTATGGTGAAATTGTTGCAGCAGAACCGTTATCCCGCAGATTTAATGGCGATAACTCTGGCTGAGGATAATCGGCGAGGACTTCATCATTCATGCCCTTGTGGTAGTGGCCGTGAATTGCAATCTTGCCATGGCGATATCAGTCCGGATTCATCCATCAGCGGATTGGGGCTGAGATCTGCCGGGCTGTAGACATACAGGTAAGGAGGTCGCACCACAATGGTAGAAATATTCTATGTTTTATAGATGCAGTGGGATCACCTGGATTGTTTGAATGTTGAAGTAATGATGGTCTGGTTCAAGGAACATCTACTTTAATAAATGTAATCAAATGGACCTCGTGATCGAATTTAACAGGGACAGGGGAAATAAAATGAAAAACAGCATTAAAACAAAGGCTTCAATACTTGGTTTGTCATTGATGGCAGCATCCGCTCTGCCTGCAAGTGCTGCAGAGCAAAGTGACTGGAAGTTCGAGTTTACGCCTTATTTGTGGGCTGCCAGCATGAAGGCCGATGTTGAAGTCAGAGGTCACTCCGGATCTGTGGATGCAAGCTTTAATGATCTGATGGATAAAATGGATGCGTCGGCAGCCTTTCTGGGTACTGCGCAGTATAAGTCCTGGGTAACCTGGGTGCAGTTTGATTATATTAATCTTAATTTTGATCTGGAAGGCAAGAGACGTACCGGGGCACTGGATGTTAAACAGACCATGGGCACCTTTGGCCTTGGTTATCAGTTCCCTGGCTGGAAAGAAGGGCAGACCTTTGATGTGTTGCTCGGTGTTCGCACTATGACGCTTGAAAATGAACTGTCGATTGATTCGGTGGGTACATTTAGCAAGGATAGCGATTTTGTCGATCCAGTAATCATTGTTCGGCCAAGCTTCCAGATTTCGGAAAAATGGCGCTTCAATCCAACCTTATCCTATGGCACTGGTGGTGACTCAGAGGAAACCTGGGAATTACAACCACAGTTCCAGTATCAAGCCTGGGAGAACGCCGCATTCCGGTTCGGTTACCGGAAACTTCATTACAAAATTGAAAATGAACAAGGTAATTCTTTCGATGGCTCGTTTGAAGGACCAATCATTGGTGTAGGTATCACTTTTTAACCTTTAGCCAGATTGTTGTTCAGGCTGCGGTCGTTGTAATACAGCGGCCGCGCTATTTGAATTGAATGGGTGTTCATACATCCATTAAGTCGTTTCTGCATAGCAGGAGAGCTAAATTCTATTTGATTATTAACGAGTCTTACCCCAAGGTCCAATAGCTGCCAGCTGACCCTATTGCTAATCTTTTATAAGTGATTATTGGTGTACACGGGGGATCAGATGATGGAACGTCTTGAGACAAATGGAAACAGCAACTTTTCGTTGCTTGGTGGGCCTCTGTTTCGCTTTGGGTGTTATACAGGGCTCATCCGTGGCGGGACAGAAACCTTTCCACTGGGCGTTGCGATCGGCGTCTTTTTCTGGTTAGGCCTAGTGGCCGTTACCATGGTACAGGGTGTTACTGATCAATTATTTACCTTTTCACTAGTTGGTGATCATGTTCGTCTATTAGTTGTTATCCCCCTGTTATTTCTGTTTGAATCAATGCTGAATCCCCGCTGTACCGACTTCGTGAACTATCTTGTACGTTCGAAAATTGTGCCTGAGCGTGCACTTCCGGCGTTGGAGGCAGCCATTATCCGCACCCGTCGCGGAGTAGATTCCTGGCTACCAGAGGCTGTATTTCTGCTGGGTGCGATTATCTTTTCCCTATTACACCCGGCCACACCGTTGCTTGGGGTTTCAGCAAATAATGATCCAAATGTTTCTGTACATATCACGCAGGCTGGCGACTGGTATTGGATTGTGAGCATGTCGTTGTTCCGCTTTCTGGTTCTACGCTGTTTGTGGCAACTGGGTCTGTGGATGTATTTTCTCTGGCGCTTATCGAGATTGCCTTTGCATCTGATACCGACGCATCCTGATGGCTTTGCTGGTCTGGGTTATCTGGAGGTAGTTCATATTAACTTTTTGCCACTGGTTCTGGCTATTTCATCGGTGCAATGCTCGGCATTCGCTGAAGTTTTTATTGGTGGAGAAATGGCCTTTGAGGCTATCTATGGCGTGTTTCTGGTCATATTGCTGATTGATGCTTTTCTGTTTATCGGGCCGTTATGTTTGTTCTCGTCTAAACTCTGGGACTGCAAGGTTAAGGGGCTGAATGAGTATATGGATTTTGCTGCTCATTATGTTGAAGACTTCGAGAAAAAATGGATAGACTCAAAAGGCGTCAGCGATGAACCACTTCTGGGCACTGCGGACCTGCAGTCTCTTGCCGATCTGGGTAACAGTGTCGATGTTATTCGCGAGATGGGATGGGTGCCAGTGAGCAAACGGTTACTACTCAGCTTCATTGGAGCTGCGTTGCTGCCATTATTGCCTCTGGCTCTGTTCAAATATTCTTCTTATGAATTGATGATAAAAATGTTCGAGGGGTTATTTGGCCTATGAAATCCATCATGCGTATCTTCGGACTACTGATGCTCATCTTGCTGATAGCGGTGAGTGGTTGCTGGGCAATACTCGCGCTCATTAATGCAGGCCCGCACAGTGAGATGGTGCGTAATATTCTGGCTGCAAGCTTTGCTGTGGTTCTGTTAGCCGTGCTGCTTGCCATGTTTTTCCGTTCCTGGCGCAGGAATGCCATTGCCATATACATCATGTCGTTTGTTGTTGTGCTGGTCTGGTGGGGTAGTTTAGAACCATCAAATGAACGCGACTGGCAAACTGATGTGGCAGTACTTCCTTCGGCTACTATCGACGGTGACGTGATCACTCTGCATAACATCCGCAATTCCGATTACCGCAGCGAAACGGATTACACGCCTCATTATTACGATAAACGCTTCGATTTGCGTGAGCTGACAGGTGTGGATGTAATTTCCGTTTACTGGATGGGACCGGCCATTGCTCATGTATTTTTAAGTTTTGAATTTAATCACAACGACCATATTGCTGTTTCGATTGAAACACGCAAGGAGAAGGGGGAGGACTACTCCTCAATTAAAGGTTTCTTCCGTCAGTATGAACTATTTTATGTGGTTGCTGATGAGCGTGATGTTATTCGCTTGCGCACAAACTACCGCCATAATCCGCCTGAAGACGTTTATATCTATCGGGCAAAAGGAGAGCTCGAGAGCGGTCGTCGCTTATTCCGCGAATATGTCCGTCGCATTAATGCACTGACAACCAAGCCTGAATTTTACAACACGTTATTAACAAACTGTACTACTAGTATATGGATGTCAACGCGCGTTAATCAGCAGCACATACCTCTTGATTGGAAGATTCTGGTTAGCGGATATTTGCCTCAGTACCTTTATGAGCAAGGACGGCTCGAAGCTAATGGACTGAGTTTTGATGAACTTAAGCAGCGCTCATATGCCAATGTTCGGGCCCATGCTGCAGACAGCGCTGCGGATTTTTCCCAGCTAATTCGTAAATAAGACGGAAATACTGTCCAGGTGATTAAGGCGATCATGATGCAGATAACTATAAAATTGTGTTGGTATATGAGTACATGGATTTTACGGGCACTACTCATGGTGCTTTCTATTACCGCGTTTACCGCCAGGGCTGAAGAACCTGTGCAGAGCACTGATCCGCACAAGCGCCCTAAAATATGTCTGGTGTTGTCCGGCGGTGGTGCACGTGGCGCAGCGCATGTTGGTGTTCTCAAAGTGCTGGAACAATATCGCGTACCGATCGACTGCATCGTTGGTACCAGTATGGGCTCGTTGGTCGGGGCAGCCTATGCGACAGGTACCACATTGCCGGAAATGGATAAAATTCTTTCAACTATCTCAACTGAGTTACTGTTTAAAGAAGATCCGCCTCGCCAGCAATTGACTATGCGCCGCAAACAGGACGATAACTCGATTTTATTTACGCCTGAAGTTGGCCTTTCTAATGGTGAAGTTAAGGTTGGTAAAGGTTTGGTCTCGGGTGTGCAACTGGAAACCGTGTTACGCCGTCTGGCCAAGATAAAGGGCTACTATCAGTTTGATGAGTTACCGATACCTTATCGTGCTGTTGCAACCGATCTTGTAACTGGTAAGGCTGTGGTTTTCAGTGAAGGCGATTTGGCGTTGGTGATGCGGGCCAGTATGTCGGTTCCCGGTGCGGTATCGCCAGCTGAGTTTAATGGGATGATGCTGGTGGATGGCATGCTGACCAGTAATTTACCAGTTCAGACTGCACGGGAGATGGGCGCGGATATTATCATTGCCGTGAATGTGGGCACGCCATTGCTGAAACGGGAGCAATTAACCGGGATATTTGGTGTATCCGGTCAGATGCTTAGTATCCTGACAGAGCAGAATGTGCAAGAGTCGCTTGCCCTGTTGGGACCTGACGATATTTTCATTTCCCCGGAGCTTGGTGATTATTCGACTGGTGACTTTGATCACCTGACTAAGATTGCCCCTCTTGGCGAAGCTGCTGCACTTAAAGTATCGGGAAAACTGACAGCGCTTTCCATGCCGGCTGAAGAATATGCAGCGGTGCGTCGGAAGCAGCAAGTAGTCGCTGTTGCAGATACCCGGCCAGTCAATGAGATCCGGTTTGATAACTTAAAACGCGTAAATCCGGCATCTGTTCAGGCAACAATGAAGACTGAAGTTGGCAAGCCAGTTGATCAGGCAACCATTGATACTGACATGCGGCGCATCTATGGCACCGGTGATTTCGAACATGTGAATTATCGCTTCCTGGAAGAACCCAACAAGCGGGTATTGGCCGTTGAAGCGGTAGAAAAATCGTGGGGACCAGACTATTTACGGTTTGGTCTGGGCTTATCGAGTGATTTTAGTGGTGATGCTTACTACAATTTGCTGGTGAGCTATCGTCAGACATGGCTTAACTCATTGGGCGCTGAATGGCGGAATGATCTTCAATTAGGTCGCACCAGCAGCATAGCAACAGAGTTCTATCAGCCACTTGATGAAGAAAGTTATCTGTTTGTCGCCCCACATGCAAAATTTGAACAACGATCTACTGACCTGTATGCAGGTAATAACCGTATTGCCAGTTATGACGTCCTCAGCACTTTTGCAGGTGTGGACTTAGGTTCACAGTTTAACCGGTATGGTGAATTACGGCTGGGGGTTGTGGGTGGGTTACTTAATCCGACACTGGATACAGGTCCGCAAGCCTTATCGCCAGGCGAATCTGAAATCAAACAGGGCGCTTATACGCTGAAATTACGCTTCGATCAGTTGGATAGTGCGCAATTTCCGAGATCAGGATGGCGTAGCGGTGTGAATGTCTTTAACTCCAATGAAAGTTTCGGTACAGATCAACCGTATACAAAATGGGATGTTGATGGCACGTTTGTTATCTCCTCTGGGGATAATATATTCAACTTTTCGGCCAAAGCCGGCGGCAAACTTGGTGACGATCCATTACCAAGATATGACCAATTTCAATGGGGTGGGTTCCTCCAGCAATCAGGGTATTCCACAGGTCAATTAGTTGGTGAAAGTTTGCGGTATGGCCGGGTTATGTATTATCGCAGAATAATGCAGGGAACCTTTCTGGATGGTGCATACGGTGGTGTATCACTTGAGGCTGGAAAGGTTGGCGATCCACTGATACCCGGCTATTTCGACGAAGTACTCAAATCCGGTGCTATTTTTATTGGTAGTGATACCCCTCTTGGTGGCGCGTATCTGGGGTATGGGTATGCAGAAGATGGCAACAGTGCTCTGTACTTCTATCTTGGGAGACCTTTTTAAATAGAAAAAGGGAATATCATGTATCCGGAAAGAAAATGGTCGGGATTTTTACCCGACCATTTTTATTTCTGTATCGCTAGTCATTGCGGGGGCCGTTTTCTATCTCTTTAATTACGCCATCTCTTATGGTCACTAACATCATAATTTTATTTTTACCCATATCTACCATTAAGGTTTCACTGTCGGTAACCATTGATACAGAGCCATTAGTATTTTCAACAAGAGATGACTTGCTATCTACAACACTTACTGCTGTTCCACATTTCATAAGTAGTTCAGCTTTGGTATCGCCAACAGAGATAATTGAACCGCCACAACGCAGAGAGTTGTCAGCAAATACAGAGGTTGAAAGTAACATTCCTATTAAAATTAATCCGTGTGTTTTCATAGTATTTCTCCAGGGAGATTCAGTATTAAACCCTTTTTTACAATTGCTGCACAAAAGGTTCTGATAGCTACTGCTAATCAGAACCTTTTGCCTTGCATGTCTTTGTTACCGTTTACCTGTTAGTCGAAATGGATGAGCGCTTCCGCCCACCATGCAGGCGGCGGTACCGCAACGGGTTTGAAGGTTGCGTTCTGCTTGCCCGGAATCGGCGGCAACTGATTCGATACCCTGGCCTGACGGGAGACGACAGCTTCCTTGGTGATGTTGATCACCGTTAGGTCCTGAGTCTGGAGGACAGGGCCGTCATACACTGCGTTCAATTCTGCAAATATCATTGGCACTACCTGAGGTGATAGCAGCGTGTGCCAGAGACAAGCCAGGCGAGGTTTCACGAGCTGGAATACCTTGCCTGCAGCTTGTGGTGAGGTATGCGCTGCTGTGAGTGCTATCGTCGCCCGTTCGATGGAAAGGCCTGATGCTGCCGCCAGTGCCGCTGCCGGAGGGAAGCATTCGTGAATGAGAACATCAACGCCCTCACAGGCGCGCACGAGCGGCCAGCATGGACGAGTATCGCCGGAGTAGGCGAATGACAGACCTGCGAAATCGAGACGATAGCCGACGGCACCATCGATGCAGTGGACGACAGGGAATGAAGTCACCGTTACACCATTCGCCTCATAGACGACCTGGGTCTTGCTGAAATCAGACTCGTTTGCCACGATCCTCATGCTGTCCGGGTTGATGGCACCATTTCCGGCGGCAGTATCCCAGGCCAGCGCTTCTTCGATTGCCTCGACGAAGTGTCGTGTGCCCAGTCGCGGCTCAGATCCGCTGGGTCCCCATACAGAAACGGGGCCGTCTGCCCGGCCAATCTTCGAGAAGCTGCCGCTGAGTGTGAGCAGATCGCCCATGTGGTCGGCGTGCAGATGGGTCAGGAATACCTTGTTTAGTTTGTTCACCGGCAGCTTCAGGCTCGCGTAATTCGAGAGAGAACCAGTCCCCAGGTCGAAAACAAAGACATCGCGCTCGGGATTGCCGACTTCGACGAGGATGCTCGCCGAGGCCTGGGCGCGTGTAGGCCAGGGGTTGCCACTGCCGAGTACCGTCACGCGCAGTTCGCCATCTTCAAGGGCTTCCTCGCCCGGGATGAACATCTCAGCGTATTCACGTTGCGGTGTGCCGACGATCGGAGTCATGGTTATGGCTTTTGTTCCACCCTCATAGGAGAGCGCAGGCAATGCTGTAGATTGGCTGTTTCCCATTTATTTTGTTTTCCTTCTGCTGTCTGCTGTCTGCTGTCTGCTTATGAGCTCACTATGAGTATAGTAATCCCGTTTTTGGAATGCCAAGTCAGGGTATTAGTGCTGTTATTTGACGGTATATCCTCTCCCTTCCATACAAGCGCCATAAGACACATAGAACGTATCAATTTTCTGTTGCTGCTGCTGTTGCGCCTGTTGTTGCTGTTGCTGCTGTTGCGCCTGCTGTTGCGCTTGCTGCTGTTGCTGCTGGCGAGCCTGACGACCTCCGGCCATAGTACCCACAACTGCGCCGATAGCTGCGCCTTCGCTTGCATCATCATTCGCGATTTCACCGATGATCGCGCCACCGGCTGCGCCTCGTAATGCACCTTTAACGCGTTGACCTCCTGCAGTGGAAGTCGTTGTCGTAGTTGTTGTTTGAGGTGGCGGCGTCTGTGCTATTGCAGCAGGATCTATGCCGGTAGTTTGCTTGGCCCATGCATAGCATTCGCTATCGTCCTTGCTCTGCTGCTGCGAACTTTGCCCTTTAGCCGGATAGATAACAGGTTTTTGTGCCATAGCAGCGGAGGCAATACACATTGCTGCGACAACCATGGCAATTCGTTTGAGATTACTCATATTCAGACTCCTTTCATATTTGTTTGATTAAGGTATGTCTGCCGCAAACGACACAACATATCCGGGACAAACAAAGGTCTAATCAGTGGAAACAGAGACATGGGTAAATATTCCCATGTGAGCATTTAGTTAAAAGGTATTTAAAAACTATAGCGCGTATGGAGAGAGGATGAATTGGACTTTAGTCCCATTTATGCAGGTCATTGATTTGCATTCTGATCAAATCAAAGTGTGAGCTCAGTGTCATTTGTTGAATTAAACGCAGTAAGGCGGGCGAAGTAGGACCAAAGTCTAATGGCAGCTGATGAATCTGGCATCTAGTATAAATAAACAACAATAGAGTAATAAAGGAGCAATTCCATGAGCGACGGAAAGAAACATCGTTCCCATCTTCCGATGCCGAATACAGAGAAGCCTTCATTCATTGCATACGATGCAAAGGATCCTGACAGTAAATTTCCTCCCATTGAACAATTGCGGCCACCTAAAGGTGCACCTAATGTGCTGCTGATACTGATTGATGATGCCGGGTTTGGCTCTTCCAGTGCCTTTGGTGGGCCATGTCAGACTCCTGCTGCAGAAAAACTGGCAGAAGAGGGACTAAAATACAATCGGTTCCACACTACAGCCTTATGTTCACCAACGCGGCAGGCATTGCTTACAGGTCGTAATCACCATTCAGCGGGCATGGGTGGCATAACCGAAATTGCAACCGGTGCGCCGGGCTACTGCTCAGTTCTTCCTAACTCCATGTCACCACTGGCAAAAACGCTGAAACTCAACGGATATTCTACGGCGCAGTTTGGTAAGTGCCATGAAGTTCCTGTGTGGCAGACAAGCCCATCCGGCCCGTTTGATGCGTGGCCAACCGGTGGCGGTGGGTTTGAATACTTTTACGGGTTCATAGGTGGTGAAGCCAACCAGTGGTACCCAACCCTTTTCGAGGGTACGACACCTATTGAAGTGAAGAAAACCCCGGAAGAGGGTTATCACCTCATGGAAGACTTGGCTGATAAGGCAAACGGCTGGATTTCACAGCAGAAAGCTCTGTCACCCGACAAGCCCTTTTTTGCCTATTTTGCCCCAGGAGCAACACATGCTCCGCACCATGTACCGAAAGAGTGGGCCGACAAATATAAAGGCCAGTTTGATCAGGGCTGGGATAAATTGCGTGAAGAAATATTAGCGCGTCAGAAAAAGCTGGGTGTTGTTTCACCAGATTGCCAGCTCACTGCGCCTAACAGCGAAGTGCCTTCATGGGATTCAGTACCTGAAGATATGAAACCGGTACTGCGTCGCCAAATGGAAGTTTACGCTGGTTTTATGGAATACACCGACTACCACATTGGCCGCGTGATCGATGGTCTGAAAAAACTCGGTGTCTACGAAGATACGCTCATTTACTACATTATCGGTGATAACGGTGCTTCCGCAGAAGGCGGGGTTAACGGTTGCTTCAACGAGATGAGCTATTTCAACATGCTGCAGTTGTATGAGACACCGGAATACCTGACTGAACGACTTGATAAGCTTGGCGGGCCGGAATCGTATAACCACTTCTCGGCGGCCTGGGCGCTGGCGATGAACACCCCTTATCAGTGGACCAAGCAGGTTGCATCCCACTGGGGCGGAACACGTAACGGTACCATTGTATCCTGGCCTAATGGGATCAAGGCTAAAAATGAACTGCGGATGCAATTCTCGCATGTGATCGATGTTGCGCCGACCATTCTGGAAGCGGCTGGCATTCCTCAGCCTCTATCTGTTGATGGTATTCAGCAAGACCCGATTGAAGGTACCAGCATGCTCTATTCGTTCAACGAAGAGCAGGCACCGGAACGTCATGAAACACAGTATTTCGAAATATTCGGCAACCGGGGCATCTATCACAAGGGATGGACTGCGGTGACCAAACACCGTACGCCATGGGCTCCGATGGGAGCAAAAGTGCCCGCGTTTGACGACGATATTTGGGAACTCTATGAACCGGGTGACTGGAGCCAGGCAAACAACGTTGCTAAAACAAATCCGCAGAAGTTGCTCGAGTTGCAACGACTCTGGCTGATTGAAGCAACACGATACAAAGTATTACCGCTTGATGATCGAATGATCGAAAAATTGAATCCGGATACAGCCGGCCGGCCTGTGCTGGTCAAAGGTAAAACGCAACTGTTGTTCGGTGGAATGGGGCGATTATCTGAAAACTGCGTTCTGAATATCAAGAATAAGTCGCACTCGGTCACCGCTGAAATTGTGGTGCCTGAGAAGGGAGCTGAGGGGGTGATTATCTCCCAGGGGGCCAATATTGGTGGCTGGGTTCTGTATGCGAAAGAGGGTAAGCTCAAGTATTGCTACAACTGGGGCGGTTTGAAACTCTTTATGGTGGAATCTGCAGATCGGATCCCTGCAGGAGAACACCAGGTTCGTATGGAGTTTGCTTACGACGGCGGCGGAATGGGTAAGGGTGGCATGGCCACGCTTTTCATTGATGGCCAAAAAGTTGGCGAGGGCAGAATTGATGCGACACTGGCGGTGGTTTTCTCCGCAGACGATGGTTGCGATGTTGGCGAAGACAGTGGTGCGGCAATTTCTACTGATTATCCACCGGGACACAATTCGTTCAACGGTAAAGTGAAAGGCGTATTGCTGTCGATAGCGGAAGACGAGGGAGAAGACCATCAGGTTGATCCTGCATTGGCTATTCAGATGGCATTTGCGCGGCAATAGTGAAGGATTGGGGGAGGTGATGAGCCTCCTCCAATACACATTCCCATGATATGGAGGAAATTACGAAGTCATGGGCGCTTAACAATTTAAATTGGCGTTCGGGTTAATCTCAGAACATCCAGATTTCTTATTTTGCGATATGGAGTTTTGGCTATGATCTTTTTCACGGATTACCCATTTGTTGTCTTCGTTATTTCCTTCCTCTTGTTGTGGTTCTCGGCATTATTCGGAGCTCATGTCCTCAGAAAAAAACAAATATTTGGTGCAGATATGCGAGATGGTTTCGGCGTTATTCAAGGTGCTACGCTGAGCTTGTTAGCGCTCCTTATCGGCTTTAGTTTTTCGATGTCGATAGGTCGTTATGATCAACGTAAAAATTACGAGGCAGAGGAAGCTAATGCGATTGGCACTGAATATCTCAGAACTGATCTGCTGGCAGAGAAAGATGCCGTCAAGGTGCGGGCGATGCTGAAGGATTATATTGATCTGCGCATTTTGTTCTACACAACCCGTGACAAGCAGGAGGTAAAAAAGATCAATGAGCGTACTGCTAAACTGCAGGCCGAATTGTGGGCTGCAGTGCGTGAACCGGCTAAAACGCAGCCGATCCCTACGGTTACTCTGGCTGTGTCAGGCATGAATGATGTGCTGAATTCGCAGTCATATACGCAGGCTGCGTGGTGGAACCGAATACCTGTTATGGCTAATGTGCTGATGACATTGATTGCCATGTTCGGTAATACCATGTTTGGTTATGCGGCGCGGGATCCCAAGTTGGAAGGTCGCCTGCTGATGGTTTTGCCGCTGATAGTATCCATCGCTTTTTTTCTCATAATGGACATAGACAGCCCCAGCGGAGGTATTATTCGTCTGTATCCACAGAGCCTTATCAGTCTTGCTGAGTCCCTGCGTGGACAATAGTCAGTGGCTATAATGGAATAGTTCATCAGGCCTTTGTCTGGCTGTGCTTGTATGACACAGGCTTTTTTATTTAGGAGTGTTCTATCATGGAACAACTTAATGCCTGGTGGATGTGGGGTGGTTTTGCCGTACTGGTTATTTTTATTTTTTTGATCGACCTGCTTGTCGGTGGAGGCAAGCAGCACCGGGTTTCTTTCAAAGAAGCTGCAATCTGGTCAGTGATCTGGGTTACTGTTGCCTGCATCTTTAATGCTGCTATCTGGGTATATCTTGATATTTATGCCGGACGGGAACTTGCTAACCAGAAGTCGCTCGAATTTTTCACCGGTTATCTGATTGAAAAAGCACTCGCGATTGATAATTTCTTTGTCTGGCTGATGTTGTTTAATTACTTTGCTATTCCGGCAGAGTTGCAACGCCGGGTTTTGATATATGGTGTCCTGGGTGCCATAGTTATGCGCACAGGAATGATATTTGCCGGTGTCTGGCTGATATCGCATTTCCACTGGATTTTGTATGTTTTCGGTGGATTCCTGGTAATGACGGCCATCAAGATGATCTGGGCTGCAGATAAGGAACCTGACTGGGCGAATAATCCGTTATTATTGTGGTTACATCATCATTTACATATAACCAGAAAATTACATGATGAAAAATTCATGGTTGTTCAAAAGGGTGTCCGCTATGTAACCCCGTTGTTCCTGGTTCTGATACTGGTTGAAATCAGTGATCTAATTTTTGCTGTTGATAGTATTCCGGCTATTTTTGCTATTACGACAGATCCTTTTATTGTTCTTACGTCAAATATATTTGCAATCATGGGGTTACGGGCAATGTATTTTCTGCTGGTCGGTTTTGCTGACCGGTTTGTTTTTCTTAAATACGGTTTGGCAGCGATTTTGTTATTTATTGGCAGTAAGATGCTGTTAATTAATATAATTAAAATTCCTATCCTGTTGTCGCTGGCAATTGTTGCCCTGATTCTTGCGATCAGTATTATTTTTAGCCTATTACATAATCGTCGTCATTAGGAGCTAAAATAGTCGCCATGCATCGCTATTGCTATCAACTATAACCAATAGATTGTTGCGCTATATTCACAAGAGTAATCTGAATCCCTCATTCCTTGTAAATGGTTTTTTTTGCATGCATTTTTGATCTGGATTGTGATGTCTTAATGTTTATTTAAAAACTACCTTTAGATATTCACCTGGCTGCTATCCTTATTAAGTGTAGGGATATTGTGGATGGACTTCATTTAATGCTTTTGAAAGGCGGAAGAAGTCTTTCCGGTTATTTATCCAGGGGAGGATATTTATTATGAAGGGTAGTAATAGATGGAAAAGGATCATCATGCTTGCCGGAGCATTTCTTTCTGTTCTGGTCTTTGCTATGACGATGGTCGTTGTTGAAGGGGATGCCACTTCTTTCAGTTTACTTCCGACCGCGCAAGCTGCCGGGCCTGGTAATGGCGGAGGAGGCGGAGGTGGTGGTAATGGTGGCGGCGGTACAGGAGGTGGTGGCGGCTCAGACGGCGGTGGAACCAAAAAGGGTGATTTATACGGCGATATGTATATTTTGCTGCGTGACGCTAATGGCGAACCGATCATAATTGAAGGCAAGGAACAGGTTGCTGCATTTACCGATGAAAATCTGGATGGTGTATTGGAACCATTACTGGATTTTGACGGTGAAAGAGTAGCTATTCCATATACTGCTGATGGTGATCTTGATACTACACTGGTGCTGGGTGATGTGACTTATACTGTTTATCCGGACGAAGTCGAATTCGGCCGCCTGAGTGTGGCTCGTTCACCAACCAAAGTGTTGCAGCATGCTCTGGAAGAAGCGCTGGCTAAACTGACTTCTGGCGGTGTTGTTGCCGTTGATGCAACCGGCAGGCTGACCGTAGACGGTGTGGCTATTGATTCGCCGCTGGAAAATATTGCACTGTATGATGCATATATGAGCAACAATAACACTATTGATGGCGTAACTTTGCCTGAAGGATTTGCTCCGGAAGCATTATTTGCCGCAGCTGCGGACAAGACAGGCACCATCATAGTTGATACTGTTGTTTATATTAATTCCGTGCTGGGTATTAACACAGGCGGTAATTACTACGACTTTTCAGGCTACGATTATGATCGTGCAGCAACCTGGAGCGGCGTGGAGGTATGGGTTTTGGTTCCAACCTCTCCGACTACCTATGAACTTCAGAAGGTTAATGTATTTCAAGAAGTCTTTGGTAGTGAAATCTGGAACAACTCTACTGATCCTACCTTTGAAAATGGTGATGACTTAGGCGGTGCGGATGATTTCGCCCAGAAAAGCGATGACTTCCTGCAAGTGATTGAGTTTGTTCACGATAATGAAGCTCGTTGATATTTATACAGCTGGGCAGTTTCGCTGCTCAGCCTTTCTATGCCATCAGCCTCAAAATGAAGATTTGTGAGCTGATGGCATGCCGTTTAAATGCATTTAGCTGGTTTGGGTAAGCCGGCAATTTTGGTGGCCTGCTTAGCCGGACCTTCCGGGAATAGACGGTAGAGATAACGGCTGTTTCCTTTATCTTCCCCCAGTTTCAGCGCCATGGCTTTAACCAGTGCGCGAATAGCGGGGGATGTCTTATATTCAGCATAGAAATCGCGGACAAAATGGATCACTTCCCAATGTGCCTCACTCAGCGTGATCTGCTCGCCGGCTGCAATCAGTTCAGCTAACTCCGGTGTCCAGTCACTCATGTTTTTCAGATAACCATGAGCATCAGTCTCAATTTCTTTGTTGCCAATAACCAGCATTTATTTACTCCGGAAAAATGATTTATCTGCGTTGTGGCCTTGTATCAGCGGCTTTAATAATCGGGATAATTTTAATATTTCGGTCGTCATGATACCGATATGATTCATTTCCTGGCGAATCAATCCTGCTTTCTGATCGCTATTCTCAGCCGTTTCCGAGTATGGTCTGGCCGATAATGATGCCAGCGCAATCGGGGAATCGTTGTTGTTGCCTGATAACGCAGCGACTGATTCATCCAATGCTGCAAACAGAGATTCCGCATATTTGATCAGCTGTGGTTCAAACAGCGAACCGTGCAGTTCCTGATGAATACCAAGTGCAGAGACATAAGACAACAGGCTATGGTTGCGGTAGATCAGGGCAGCACACAAGCTGGTGTAACGCCGCTGTTGTTTGGGATCGGTCTGCATGTTGATCCACGCCTGAGCAAGCGCACTATCGGCGTGGTGGGCCGCAATCCGTTTCTGGTTGAACTTTTCATCCCGATCTGAAGTTTTTAACGCTGAAACTATCGACTTCAGATATTCATAGTTGCAGCGGGTGGCATTCGCCAGTAATTCAGGGATCCGCTGATATTGCCATTCAGGCCATAACACAGTTACCGCGCCGAAAGAGAGTATACTGCCGAGGAGTGTATCGACAAAACGCGGCAGTATGATGCTTTTTTCTTCTATACCCAGCAGGCCAAAAGCTGTCATTGCATATAGGGTAATAAAAATGACCGCAACGCTGTAATTGTTTCTCAGCTGGGCAAAAAACAGCACAGCTGCAATGGCCATCAGAATAAGCTGAATACCCGGCTCGGGAGAAAACCAGAGCAGCGGCAGGCTCAGCACCAAGCCACTGCAAGTGCCGGCAATACGTTGAAACAGACGTCGCCGGGTTGCAGTATAACTGGACTGGCAAACAAACAGGCAGGTCAGTAATACCCAGAAACCCTGTTTGATATTAAACAGTTGCAGCAACCCATAACCAGCTACCAGACAAAGACTCATGCGGCAGGCATGACGGAAGAGTGGCGACTTAAAGCTAAAATGAGACCTGATTTGTTGCAGTGCTGATAGAGTTGAGGCTGTCGTGGTCGCTTTCTTCTCTGCTGGTGATGTATTTGCGGTGGCGAGCAATTCATCGACCGATTTCAGCAGGACAACAATCTCAAGCAGGTTTTTTTGTAAAAACTGCAGGGCATTGACGGTATGTGCAGAAAAAGGCGTTTTCTCATGACTGAATTGCAGCTGATCGCCCAGGGCCTGAATGCCCCAGAGTAACCCCGGTGAAACCTGAAAGGGATTATTCATCAGGGTTGCATAACCCAGCTGCTGAACAGTCGTGCCGAGTTGCCGGAGTAACTCACGGAATCCGTCCAGCAGAGGATTGCTGTGCACATCTTCTTTCAGTCGGTTATAGAGATAGTGGCTGGAAGTGATCCGTTCATGGATCTGTTCGGTAATCGCTTGCAGCGCTTTTAACTGGCGTAATTCCTGATCAAAGGGGTCGATCCGGCGGGCAATCATCTCCTGACACAGATTGATTGATGCCATGCAGTCAACATTAAGAATGGCCAGCTTCTGATGAATAGTCGGTTGCTCATCCGCATTACTTGGAAACAACCAGGCTTTCTGGGTGCAATACCGGGCCAGAGAAAAACAGCTTTGAGCAAGCTGCTCCCGCAATGGTTTATTTGGTGTGATCCATAACCAGCATAAAGAAATAAAGCCATACCACAATGCGCCGGTACATAACCAGACCGGTTGGAACCAGATAGTCGGAGCCTGCGCGGCACCCATCATTGAATAGACTGCAACCAGCAGGCTACCAAAGCTGATGCTGCTGTAACGTTTGCCCAATCCGCCCAGCATAATAAAAAAGAATACTGACATGAAAAGGCCGGCTGCAAACAGCCATGGATACGGATAAAGCAGTTGCACGGATAGTGTGGCAATCCAGAAACAGCATAATGTCAGCAGTAACGATTTGACCCGTCCGGCAGGGGAGTCGTCAGGTTCGGCGATGGCACCGGCAACGATACCTAACGACATCGCCACCGTTTCATGGATCATATTGAGATACAAACCGGGTAAGAGAACACCGGCTAATGCACACGAAACTTTTAAGGCGAAAAAGACATGCGTATCAGTAATAAACCGCTGCAAAAATCGGGTGAAAGCAAGCATGCTGGCTAAAGACCATTAAACAAGTATGTTATTTATAGTAATAAAAACAGAACCGGCGGTAAAACAACAGTTTTAAATGAGAATCAGGGATGAATCAGCCTAATAACTGTCCAGTCAGTTGCAGTTCCTCAGCTTTCATGTTTACAACTTTTATCAGCTTTAGTAATATTCGCCGCAACCACGGAGAGATGGCAGAGTGGTTAAATGCACCGGTCTTGAAAACCGGCAAGGGTTTGTAGCCCTTCTAGGGTTCGAATCCCTATCTCTCCGCCAGATACTACAAAGAAGCCCGCTGAATAAGCGGGCTTTTTTGTTTTTCCGCTTCAGTCCAGCCCATATTTTAATCCATACGTAGATTCTTATCTTCAGATATAAACGCGAACGATACAAACTCCCCGGCAGTATCTTGCTTGAATCATTGACGCTTGGTGTAAACGCGTTTACATTTTAAGTGTTATGTATTTGAATGAGCCCTCTGTGCCAACTAAAAAAGCAGATTCACTTAGAGAGCAGGTACTACGTGCAGCCAAAACGCTGTTCATGACCCATGGCTATGAGGCTGTTGGCATGCGTGATATTGCGAAGGCAGTTGGCAAACAGCCGGTTCAGGTATATCGCCTTAATCTGAGTAAGGCAGACATTCTGGCTGATGTCATCATTGCATTGAATGCAGAACAGATCGCCGAGTTACCAAGGCTCTATGCGCAGGTCACCGGTACCACTCTCTTTGATCGCATTTGTTCCTATCTGAAACAACTCTACAGCCTGGACGTCCAGTATTTACCGATCCGCTCAGTAGGTGCGGCGTTTGGCTGGATGTGGTCCAAAGAGCATGAATACCGGGTCATCGAACAAGTAGGCCTACTGGTTAAGCCAGTAGCCGATTGGATGCTGGAGGCTGGTCTGGACGATGTGCAGGCACGTTGTATTGGTATCTGGTCGCTGTATTACGTAGGGTATCGACAGGCCGTGATCTATGGTGGTACTGCAGATGATTGTCTGGATGCAATCAGGCCAAGTCTCAGGTTTTTTTTGTTGTCATCTGAAATCAGCAATGAGGACCTCATCGCTCGCAGGCAGGTAGAGGAAGTCACCCGTTTGAGTGAAGCACGCTTGAACCGGGCCGAGTTAGCGTCCAGGACAGGCAACTGGGAGCTGCATATTGATGCACGACTCGTATTTGCGTCGTTAGGTGCTGCAAAAATCTATGGCCTCACAAGCGACAAGTTTGATCTGACTGTGATCCAACATATGGCCCTGCCAGAATATCGTTCTGAGCTGGATGCCAGTCTGAACAATCTTCTGTTACATGATGTGCCTTATGATATTGAATACAAGATTCGTGCTGCAGATACCAATGAAATCAAAGATATTCATTCCCAGGCGACCTTTGATCGGGAACATCGCGTTCTATTTGGCGTTGTTCAAGACATTACTGAACGTAAGAAGGCTGAAAAGGAGCTGGAGCGATTGGCTCAAACCGATTCGCTGACTGGTTTGGCCAACCGGCGTCACTTCATGCAGTTAGCAGAACATGAATTGTTACGGTCAAAACGGTATGGCGGAGAACTGTCGATACTGATGATGGATATCGATCATTTTAAGAAAATTAATGACAGTTACGGTCATCATGCGGGTGACCTGGTTATTCAGTCATTAAGTAATATTTGTCGCAACACGCTTCGTGAAACAGATATCATCGGTCGGATCGGCGGTGAGGAATTTGCAGTAGTGTTACCACAAACAGTGAGTCATCTGGCCATTGAAGTCGCAGAACGGCTGCGTGGAGCGATTGCTGATGCAGTTTTCTCTCTGGAGCCGGATATTACGCTTCATTTTACCGTATCGATTGGGGTGGCCACTCTGACTGATATGCAGAATGATATTGATACACTACTCCATTTTGCCGACAAGGCTTTGTATGATGCTAAGCTTGATGGTCGCAACAGAGTTCGTTTTGTTCGGAAATCAATACAATAATGGTTCTTCAGATTCAACAAAAAGTTCCGGATTCCGGGCTTTTTGCTTCTTCTGTTTGCTATAACAAGATTAACTGGGTATCGGAGAGCAACAATGAGAGTCGGGATTGAGGCATTAACTCGTGAGCTTATTTCTCAGCATGACTGGGTTTTTCCTGTCGTTAACGGGGAAAGAATAGGACACGAGATAGACATGGCCTCTGTTTATTTATTACATGGAATCAAAGCACTAATAGTCCATGAGACAAACATTCTTGAGGTTGAAATTGAAGTCGACTCGGTAGAAAACCGGGAAATGTTGCACGAAAAGATCCGGGCTTTACTTGAACAACCGCTTATTTATCCGCAGCATCAACACAGTGACTAGAGCTTAAAAAGGCCCCATACATAAGTCGTGAGAGATCGTGTATGAGGCTTTATTCGTAAACCGGATTCCAGGGTGATGTTACTTTTTATAGTGAGCTCTATTTCACACTGTATTTCCCAATATACTCCGCGGCCAGGATCTGTGCTTCAATCAGCTCATCCGGGGATAACTGTGCTGCTACAGAGTCCCGTGGTTTTATGGCTTCTTCATTATGCGTCGCTGCGACTGAGAGCCAGGCATAGGCTTGTTTATTATCCTTTGCAACGCCTTTCCCTTCGTAATACATGCTACCTAAAAATGCCTGGGCATTAAAATTTCCCTGTTCTGCCGATTTTTGATACCAGTATGCAGCCTGTACGAAATCCTGCGGGATTTGTCCTCCGTAATACATAGTCCCAAGACGGAACTGAGCATTGCTGTCGCCTTGTTCAGCTGCCATTTGATACCAGTAGGCGGCTTGTTCGTTGTTCTGTCCAACCCATTGGCCGGAAAGGTACATATCACCTACGACCACCATCGGATTGAGATTGACTTGCCTTGCTACTTTCTGGAACCAGTCAGATGCTTGCGCATTATTTTGCGGAACGCCTTTCCCCTGGAAATACATCGACCCTAAAATTGCCTGAGCGTTAACATCCCCTTGTTTTGCGACTTTCTGAAACCAGTAGGCAGATTGTTCGTAACTCTGTGGCGTGCCTTTTCCCTGGAAATACATCGAGCCTACCAGTGTCTGAGCATAGATATTGTTATTCTCGGCTGATGCTTTGCAGTACGGAAACGCACTGTCATAGTTGCCTGCTGTATCGAAAGAAACACATTTCTGGGATGCAGCGATGGGGTCGATCTTCATTTCATCCGGTTGAGCTGTCTTATCTGGCTGGCTTGATGAGCATCCGAAAAGAAAGAGCGTAATAAAAAGAGGAATACTTTTTGAGGCGAGAGACATAAAACAATCCTTATTCCTCAGAGCAGAAGAAAATAGCCGTAATTACTTTGAGTCTATACGCCCCTGACAGAACTGCAAAATCATCAGCAAATTCTCTGTGTGCTGTAAATCCCGCCTGAGCTGGCATTACTGGCCCTGTCAGGTGTGACCTGCGATAATGGCGCCGGAACGTCACCAGTGGCATAACGTCCGGTTACGGTCAGATAGCCTGCAATCTATAAGAGTCGTTATTATGTCTGAAATGCATACCGGATTTACTGTAGTTCTCGATCAGCCTGATTTTCTTGTAGTAAATAAGATGACCGGGATTGATATGCATGATGATGCGGGTGTCCCCGGGCTGGTTTCCCGTGTATCAGCTTTTCTCGGCCAGAATGTTTATCCGGTACATCGCCTGGATAAAGTGACGTCGGGTCTGGTTTTACTGGCAAAAAACAAAGAGGCAACCCGTTTACTCAGTCAGGCGTTTGCCGACAGACTGGTTAAAAAGATTTATCTGGCTATCAGCGATCGCACCCCCAAAAAGAAACAGGGGTGGATCAAAGGCGATATGGCCAAAGGAAGAAATGGCAGCTGGAAATTGCTGCATTCATCCGAAAACCCTGCCGTTACCCGGTTTCAGAGTGTGTCTCTGACTCTTCCCCGTCACCGCTTATATATTGTTTCTCCGCATACAGGAAAAACACATCAAATCCGTGTTGCAATGAAAAGCATCGGCGCACCTATTCTTGGTGACGAGCGCTACGGTGGTTCAGCTGCAGAACGAACCTATTTACACGCCTGGCAACTGCATTTCACCTATGCCGGAGCAGAATATAGCGTAGAAGCCCCGCATGGCTGGGATGAAAAAATAGGCGATGCCTTTTGATTGTTTTTTAGCTAATTACTCTGTGAAAGTGCGCTTGTTGTGAGCTTTACTCCTGAGGTTGAGGCGAACTGTCGGAACAAAAACCAGAAATATTGCAAAAGTCTTGATTTTTGACTGTGTGCCCCATTTTGGGGCTCCTGGTTGGTGCCGCAAATGGAAGCTATCCTTTAAATCACGCTATTTCGCAGATTTTTGTTGCTCTGTGATCTGGCCTGATTGTTGCTTTTATTGATTACAAGTGCTGCCAGATATAGTCAGCATTTGTCTAATAATGTGTTTACTCAACCTTGCAGGGAAGAAATATGTCAAAACTAAAATATTTAACAGGCGTTGTATCTGCAGTTGCTTTATTGGTTGCCGGAAATGCTCAGGCAGCATCAGGTGACACTCTGGCGAATGTTAAGAAGAAAGGCTATGTGCAATGTGGCGTGAATGATGGCTTACCTGGTTTTTCCAGCCCTAACGCGAAAGGCGCATGGGAAGGTATGGACGTTGACGTATGCCGCGCTGTCGCCGCCGCTGTTTTTGCTGATGCAAGCAAAGTGAAATATATCCCGCTGGGTGGTAAAGAACGTTTTACTGCACTGCAATCAGGCGAGGTTGACATCCTGTCCCGTAACACTACATGGACAATGACCCGTGATGCCACTCTGGGTCTGAAATCAACCGCGACTACTTATTATGATGGTCAGGGTTTCATGGTTAACAAATCTCTGGGTGTGAAGAGCGCGAAAGAATTAGATGGCGCAACTATCTGTACCGAAGGTGGTACTACCACAGAGATGAACATGGCTGACTACTTCAATGCCAACAAAATGAAATACACACCAGTTGTGTTCGATAACTCTGATCAGACTGTAAAAGGTTTTGAATCCGGTCGCTGTGACGTGCTGACTTCTGATAAATCACAGCTGTTTGCTGTGCGCGTGAAACTGGCTAAGCCAGATGACGTGGAAGTTCTGCCGGAAATCATCTCTAAAGAGCCTTTAGGCCCGATGGTTCGTCAGGGTGATGAATCATGGGAACTGCTGGTTAAATGGACCGTGTTTGCCATGATTAACGCAGAAGAGCTGGGTGTAAGCAGCAAAAACGTTGATGAAATGGCTAAATCCGGCAGCTCGGATGTTAAACGTATGCTGGGTTATGACGCACCGGATGGAACTACCCTGGGGGCAGTGAAAGACTGGGGCTATCAGATCGTGAAACAGGTAGGTAACTACGCTGAAGTTTTCGATCGTAACGTTGGTAAAGATTCACCACTGAAAATTGTTCGTACTGAGAACAATCTGTGGAACAAAGGCGGCTTCCTGTACGCGCCACCTGTACGTTAATTGCATCAGTATTGGGCGGGATTTCCCCGCCCTTTTAAGTTAAGCGTTCAACTGGAGTTAAATTTAGCATGCCTGCTGAAAACTCAAATAATTGTAAAAATGCACCGGCTACCCGCTGGATTTATGATCCTAAAGTACGAGGGATCATATTTCAGGCGATTGCTGTTGTGTGTGTGGCATGGATGTTGTTCTATTTTGTCAGCAACGCCCTGCATAATATGGAATCCCGCGGTATCGCTACCGGTTTTTCATTTCTTGATAACCGTGCCAGTTTTGGTATTGCTCAGACGCTCATCTCCTATTCAGAAAATGACACTTATGGCCGGGCGTTTATCATTGGTTTATTGAATACGCTGCTGGTTTCCGGAATCGGTATTATTTTTGCCACGGTATTCGGTTTCCTGATTGGTATAGCGCGTTTATCAAATAACTGGTTACTCAGCCGTGCTGCAGCTGTTTACATTGAGATATTCCGTAATATTCCATTATTGCTGCAGATCTTCTTCTGGTATTTCTGTGTTCTGCGCGCATTACCCGGACCTCGTGACAGCATCAGTTTTCTGGATGCGTTCTTCCTGAACGTTCGTGGTTTATATGTTCCGGCACCTGTGACTGAAAGCGGTTTTGCTGCTGTTATTGTTGCTTTTATTCTTGCGATTATTGCCTGCGTAGTCCTTAAAAAGTGGGCTAAAAATCGTCAGAACCTGACTGGACAGACCTTCCCGGTATTCTTCAGCAGCCTGGGGTTACTCTTCGGATTACCTGTGGTTGTATTTTTGATCGCCGGTATGCCTATGCATTGGGAACTGCCTGCGCTGAAAGGCTTTAACTTCCGTGGTGGTCTAACGGTTATCCCGGAATTGTTCTCTATGGTTGTGGCGTTGACGATTTTCACTGCGGCATCCATTGCCGAAATCGTCCGCTCAGGGATCATGGCGGTATCGAAAGGTCAGGTTGAAGCAGCTGATGCGCTGGGTCTGAAGAATGGTCTGACATTACGTTTCATTATCATCCCTCAGGCGATGCGGGTCATCATCCCGCCATTAACCAGCCAGTATCTGAATCTGGTTAAAAACTCTTCACTTGCTACAGCGGTGGGTTATCCGGATCTGGTTTCCGTCTTCATGGGAAGTACGCTGAACCAAACCGGTCAGGCGGTTGAAATTATTGCCATGACAATGGCGGTCTATCTGACAATCAGCTTAATCACCTCTGTGTTAATGAATATTTATAACGCGAAAAAAGCGTTAGTGGAGCGTTAATATGGTTGTATACCGCGAACAACCCACTTTACCGGCACCGGCCAGTCAAACCAGTATTGCTGGATGGTTACATAAAAATCTGTTCTCAAATTGGGTTAACAGCATCATCACGTTAGCGTTACTCTATTTTTTAGTACCGCAACTGTGGAGTCTGATTCAGTGGGCTTTCCTGAAATCAGACTGGGTTGGTGATAACCGTAGTCAATGTGTGTCTGGCGGCGCGTGCTGGGTATTTATTACCAATCGTCTGAATCTGTTTATCTACGGTTTCTATCCGGAAAGTGAACACTGGCGTGTGAACTGGATATATGCACTGACCGCGCTTCAGGTTGCTGCACTGCTTTATCCGAAAACACCGCACAAATCGATTCTGACAGGTATCTTCTTTGTCGTTTATCCGTTTGTTGTTTTCTTCTTGCTTTATGGCGGTGCATTTGGGCTGGACGTAGTAGAAACCCATAAATGGGGCGGTCTGATGCTGACCCTGTTGCTGGGTATCATTGGTACTGTGGCTGCGTTGCCTATCGGTATTCTACTGGCATTAGGGCGCCGTTCAGAAATGCCAATCATCCGGTCTCTGAGTATCGTCTTTATCGAGTTCTGGCGTGCTGTACCGTTGATCACCGTACTTTTCATGGCATCAGTAATGTTACCGCTCTTTTTATCCGGTGAAGTGAGTATGGATAAATTGTTGCGTGCTATGATTGGCATCATTTTGTTTGAATCGGCATATGTCGCGGAAGTTATCCGTGGTGGTCTGCAGGCGATTCCGAAAGGGCAGTATGAAGCGGCGAAAGCGTTAGGGCTGAACTACTGGAAATCGATGGGTTTGATTATTATGCCGCAGGCATTAAAACTCACGATTCCTTCATTGGTTAATACGTTTATTGAGTTATTTAAAGATACCAGTCTGGTTACAATTATCGGTCTTTTCGATCTGCTCGCAGTGGCAAAAGCTGGTCTTTCAGACCCGGCATGGTTAGGTTTTTCTACTGAAGCGTATACGTTTGTTGCTTTAGTATTCTGGGTTTTCTGTTTTGGTATGTCTCGTTACTCTATGTATTTAGAGAACTTGCTGCATACAGGTCATAAGCGCTGAGGACATGTTGATGAGCATCGACAAAAATGAAATCGTAGTTGAAATGAATGATGTGAATAAATGGTACGGCGAGTTCCATGTTCTCAAAAACGTTTGTCTGCGTGT
>MTLD01000634.1_pt1 | contig 113698 bp, 99 predicted proteins | sample 1982471 | NCBI WGS metagenome assembly MTLD01 (sample SAMN05712604, study PRJNA340218) | biofilm metagenome | isolation source: sample SPM anode biofilm adapted to -50 mV | place: USA | collected 2012-02-03
GCAGGGAATTTAATAGAGAAGCCCCGTCAGGACGTCCTGACGGGGCTTTTCGCGTTTATGCCGATTCTGCTTTCTCTGCCCGCACGCTATGCTGGTTTCTGAACCATCGGGCAGTTGGCTGTCGGTCCGAAGATGGCGCCGTAGTTGAAGTAAGAATCCCTGAAGCAATGACCTGACTTGCTCTGGCATTCTTCCAGGTTTCCACAGTCGTAACAGGCTGAGCCCTTGAACTTCTCCCTGGGGGGATAAGCAAAGTTCAGCAGTGATTCGCTGTTCCATACTTCAAGCAGTGACTGGGTTGAAACGTCGCCTACAAAAAATGGCTCATCCTGCGGCACTGTATCGCATAGGACTACTTTGCCGTCCGGGGTTATAGTCATTGAGCTGCGGCCACCTGCACATTGCGCTCGACTCCTCCAATGCCTTATTTTCTCAGTCTTTTTGTCGTTTAGTTCCACTGATATCTCGATCGGGCCCGGTTGCAGAGATGATGCGTGCGAACTCCCTCCCTCGGTGCTAGAGGAAAACGCAATGCCGCTCGTGCGAAGGCTCAACTCGGGAAAGTCGATTCTGGCCCTTTCGCATTGTTGCGTGATCAAGATCTTGTCGTGACTGCTTAAAGAGAGGTTATCGTTGTGCTTATGGTAGGTTTTTGTGTAGGCTGCGACCATTATCTGCATCACTCCCAGCTCCACGAGCTGCTTGATCCATTGGTAAATGTGCTGTGCATTCATCGGCGTGGCGACGGCTTTGACCCGCAGGTTGAACCCGCGCACCTGTAGGTTCTGGATGCTCTGCACCGCCCGGCCGCTCGCCGCCCCAGGTTGATCAGCCGCTTCGGACGGCGCGTCCATAGTAAGCTGTACCTCTCGCAGGTACTGGTTGACGGGCTTCGTCATACCCACCTCTACCAGCCGGTCTGCGATTTCTTCTGTGATGAAGCATTTCGTCGGAAGCTGGAACAGCATGTCCTGCGAGACGAGCTCGGCGATCAGTGCTAGGGCTTCCTTTCTGTACAAAGGGTCGCCGCCGGAAAGCGTCACCTGTTCAATGCCCAGCGACTTCGCCTCCCTTATGACCTCTTTCCATCGCTTTGTTGTGAGCAGCGAGTTTTCCGGAACGTGCCGGCGCATGCTTTGGCAATAACTGCAATTGGTCTCGCATTCGTTAGAGAACATGAGGTTCAATGATAGTGGCGCTGCCGGCCTTTTCTGCTGCTGCGATTTGGAACTGTCGTAGGTGAACTGCAGCGGATCCATTTTGATCACGAAGGGCTCCAGTTCTGGAGTCATTGCAACGACCGCGTCACATTCCTTGTTTGCTGCGAGTATCACTTTGGTCACGAATTCCTCTGCAGCTTCCAGATTCTCAAATCCGTGGGCGTACTGCACGATCAGGCACAGGTGCCGGAACGCGAGCCTTCCGTCCATCAGGGAAAGCGTTGCGCCCACCAATGGCGACACCATGGAGTATTCTGCCTGGCCAGCTGCGTACCGGCACAACAGAGTCCAGTCGCCGTTTCGTTTAAGCCGCCAATAGGGGGAGATGACCGGAATTGCTGTGTCTGTTATCTCTACATCTTTGCCCAGCACGGAACATTGCAGTTGCATATCGCTCCTCCTTGCCTGCTGCAGCTTCTAGTTTTCACGCGGGTGAGCTGAAAGGCTGAGAATAAGCACGAACGCACATCAGTCTATAGCATCATTAGATGGTGTCAATGTTGTAGGTTCAAATCCGCCGATGTGCGGTGAAGCATCGGAACGGATGGTCACTTAGTGTGCTCTCAACGGGTGTTGCGAAGACGGACAAGAATGCATATTCCGCTTAGGCCCGCCCGAAAACTGATGGAGAGGCAAATGCCAACCTGTGCCATCAGGGTGATCGAATGAAGACTCAGGATGCGCTAGCCTTGCTCTGTCACATTATGAGAAAGCTTGGCTGGTGCGGGTTGTGTGTGTTAATTTCTTTGGCACGAGCAGCTACAAAAGGTGGCGGAGCCATGGATATGACGACGGAAAGACAGATACAACTGGAGCCTGGCTGGAAATCACATATGCTGGAGGAATTCGATAAGCCTTACATGCGGGAGCTGAAGGAATTCCTGCGCCTGGAGTTGGCGCGCAAGAAGATCATCTATCCCAAGGGGAGCGAGTACTTCAATGCCTTCAACTCCACCTCCTTTGACAAGGTGAAGGTGGTGGTGCTGGGACAGGACCCTTACCATGGGCCGGGGCAGGCCCACGGGCTCTGCTTTTCGGTAGCACGGGGGGTGGAGGTTCCGCCTTCGCTGGTGAACATCTTCAAGGAGATACAGGCGGACCTTGGGCTGGTACCTGGCGATTTCAGGCACGGTAACCTGAAATCGTGGGCGGAGCAGGGCGTCCTGCTACTGAACAGCGTGCTGACGGTGGAGGCGGGACGCGCAGCCTCGCACCAGGGGAAGGGTTGGGAGGCCTTTACCGACCGCGCCGTTTCGCTGCTCAACGACAAGAAGGATCACGTGGTATTCATGCTCTGGGGCTCGTACGCCCAGAAGAAAGGCGGCGTCATAGACGAGAAGAGGCACCTGGTCTTGAGGGCGCCACATCCCTCCCCCTTGTCAGCTCACCGCGGTTTCCTGGGCTGCCGGCACTTCTCTCAGGCCAACGCCTACCTGACAAGGCACGGCATCGATCCGATCGACTGGCGCCTCCCCGCCTAGCGGCGGCGCGGCATCCGCCCACCGCGCGCAGAAAAGGGGGGACCAAAAGCTGGCGGTCCCCCCCATCCTTTATGCTCCTTCCTTTAGTACCTGAATCTGCAGATCTGCTGCCTCAGGCTCTCCGAAAGCCGACTCAACTCATCAGCAGTCGCCATCGATTCACGGTTGTCCCTAGCTGTGCCCTGGATGGTCCCGGTGATCTGGTGCACGTTATTGCTGATCTCGCGGCTGGTCGCGCTCTGCTCCTCGGCCGCGGTCGCTATCTGCCCTATCTGCAGCGTCACATCGTTCACCTGCTTCAGTATTTCCGCCAGGCTCTCCCCTGATTTCACTGAGTCTTCTGCCCCTTTCGCGGCTTCCCTTGCGCTCTCATGCATGACTTGCACGGCGCGGGCGGTCTCCTCCTGGATCGACCTGATGTTGACCTCGATCTCCTTCGTGGCGCTGGTGGTCCTCTCCGCCAGCCGGCGCACCTCGTCGGCCACCACCGCGAACCCGCGCCCCTGCTCCCCCGCGCGGGCAGCTTCTATTGCCGCGTTCAACGCGAGGAGGTTGGTCTGGTCCGCGATGTCCTGGATGGTCCCGATGATGTCGCCTATTTGTTCCGACTTTACCCCCAGATTCCCGACACTTTCCGAGGTGGCGCGCACCTTCTCGTTTATGAGCTTCATGCCTTCGATGCTCCGTTCCACGTCGGCGGCGCCGTACTTCGCCATCTCGCAGGCGCGCTGGGCGCTGTCGACCGCGCTCAGGCAGTTCTTCGAGATGTCGGCGGAGGTGGCGGCCATCTCCTCGCCGGCGGTAGAGACCGTTTCCGTCTGCACGGCTACCGCCTCGGTGGTATTGGCGAGCCTCTCGGTGCTGGAGTGCAACTCGGAACTGGCGCTGGCTACCGAGTTCGCGTTGTCCGCCACAGTCTGCACTATGGTGTGAACCCTGTCGATGAACCTGTTGAAATAACGGCTGGCGGTACCTATCTCATCGTCGGATTCATTGAGACGATGGGTGAGGTTGCCGTCCCCTTCGGCTACGTCTTGCAGGGTCCTGATCAATTCCCGCAACGGCAGCAGCGCCTTGTGCAGGGCGAGGTATCCCGCAAAAGCAAGAACCCCGCCTAGCAGTGCGGAAAGCGCGAGGATCAGGTATTTCAGCCTGTCGAACACCGCAAGGTACTCGGACCTCTTCTCCCCCACGAAGAGGGCGCCGATCACCTTGCCGTTGCCGTCTTTGATGGGCAGGTAGGAGGCGAAGTGCGGCACGCCCAGGATGACCGCCTCCCCCTGGTAGGGAGCCGCGTGACCGATGACCGCCTCACGCGCGGGCCCCTGGAGCGTGGTGCCGACTGCGCGGGCACCGTCGTCCTTCTTGATCGTGGTAGCGACCCGGATGTCGTCTCGGAAGATGGTCGCCTCCCCGCCGAAGATTTCCTTCACCTTGTCGGTCAGGGCGTTGTCCCCGTCCAGCGTCACCCCGTTCGCCTGCAGCCTGCCGTCCACCAACACGATGCCGCCATCGTTCTTGCTGATCAGTTCACGGAAAGCCTTGATCCTGGAGGCGAGGGAGACGTTAACCTGGCGGGTGATTTCCTTTTTCGTGACATAGAGAGAGATGGCCGAAGTGGTGATGGTCGCGATGAGCACCATGGCCACATTGCTGATCAAAATCTTCTTGCTTATGTTCATACTGGTCCCTTCGTTGCGCGTGTTTGGGTGGTGTTGACGGAAGCTTCGAAAAGACCTATCGGGGGTAAAACAGGAATCTTTAGAAAAAGTATACACGCCGATGTATACACAATGACAACGTTCTTGGACTGTTGGGAAAAGTGGTCTGACCAGGGTGCGGGCGGGAACCACCTTTACTGAGGCAGCTTCATGGCATGGTGGCACAGTCGATAAGGAAAATCACTTGCAGCTGTCTCAGCCGAATTTTATACTGTCATAGAAGGAGAATAACTTACACCCATGGAGGTTTGCCATGAAAGCTTTTACTACAAAACTGGCCGTTTTTACGGTCGTTACTCTCATATCTGCGATACCGGTACTTGCAGGTGACAGCGGTATGGGGATGAGTTCAGGAGACAAGTTGCAGAAGGATGAGTGCCTGCTGGTCGCGCGGGCCTGCCGCGACAACGTGGACTCGATCCAGCAGAGGATAGACAGGCTCAACAAGGAGATCGGGAAAGGGACTGCTGTTTACAGCCGGGACGAACTGAAGATGCTAGATTCCCAGTTGAAGGATGCAACGCGAACCCTGGAGATGCTGATCAGTGACGGTGCCTGACAATTGAATAGCGTCGGAAATGGCATGAAGAGGTGGGGGCCGCGGGCCTCCATCTCTTCATGTGGCCGGTCGAAAATCAAGGCGAGGGGGCTGCTTGGGACTTGAAAGCCGAGAAAGCCTGCAGCAACTCAAGAAAAAGCGCGTCGAGGGGCTCTGAGTCCTCTATCTTGGCCGCAGATTCCATCCGTGCGGCAAGTTCGCGCATGACCGGCGCGCCCATGTTGGCGGAGGTCCCTGCTATAGTGTGGGCCCTGTAATATATGGTGCTAAGGTCCTTTCGGGAGATCGCCTCTTTCAGGTGGTCGAGGTGCTCGGAGATTGCCGTTAGGAATTTCGCCACGAACATCTCCACCGCTGCCTCTTCTCCTCCCAGTCGCTCCAAGAGGTCGGCCCGGTCGAAGGCGAGCGGGGCCGTTTGCAGCGGCGGTTCTGGAGTGGCGGCCGCAGCGGAGGGGTGGCAGGCGTCGGAGGTGGCAATCTTCCTGATCATGGCGGCGATTTCCCTGTCCCGCACCGGCTTCGACAGGTAGCTGTCCATGCCGGCATCGGTGCAGATGGTGATGTCCTCCTTCATCGCGTTGGCGGTCATGGCGCAGATATGGACCCGCCACCCGGTCCCCTCTTCGCGGCTGCGGATGATCCGGGTTGCTTCCAGCCCGTCCATGACTGGCATCTGCACGTCCATGAAGATGAGGTCGAAGTTCTCCCGCTCCCACATCTCGACCGCTTCCCGCCCGTTTTGCGCCGTCTGGATCTGGTGGTTTCCGGTCTTGGCGATGAGCTTGGCCGATATCAGCTGGTTGAGCGGCACGTCGTCCACCACGAGGATTCTCAATTCCCGCTCCACCTTCTCGCTTTGTGTTTCGACTTCCTCCTCGACGGGGCGCTCGCCGGGCTTGGGGAGTGTTGCCTCCATGCTGAAGCTGAAGACGCTCCCCTCTCCCAGGGCGCTTTCGACGCTCAGTTTCCCACCCATCAATTCCACCAGGCTCTTGCTGATGGAAAGCCCCAGTCCGGTGCCGCCGTAGAGCCTGGTGGTCGAGTTGTCTGCCTGAGAGAATTTCTCGAAGATGACTTCCATCGCCTCGGGGGCGATGCCGATACCGGTGTCAGCCACCGAGAAGTTCAAACAGACCCCGCCTGCTTTGTCACAGGTCGCTGCGGCAGTGAGTGTGATGCTCCCCTTTTCGGTGAACTTCAGGGCGTTGCCGAGGAGGTTACCCAGTATTTGCCGGAGGCGAACCGGATCCCCAACTACGAGTTCCGGAAGCTCGGTACCCGCCTCAAGTTCTACCCGGACCCCCTTTTCCTGCCCGCGGAGCACGAACGGCTGCAGAGAGCGGTCCAGGAACCGCCGCAGGTCGAATACCACCGCTTCGAGCGTGAGCATCCCCGCTTCCACCTTGGAGACGTCGAGGATCTCGTTGATGATGGTGAGAAGACTTTCGGCGCAATCGGAAAGCGATTCCATGTAGCCGTGCTGTACCTTGTCGAGCCGCGTCTCCATCAGAAGCCTGGCAAGGCCGATCACTCCGTTCATTGGAGTCCTGATTTCGTGACTCATGTTGGCGAGGAAGGCGCTTTTGGCCGCGGTGGCGGCCTCGGCCTTGACCAGAGCTTCCTCGAGCTCGGTGGTGCGCTGGGCTACCTTCATCTCCAGTGTCTGCATGTGTTCCTGGAGCATGTCGTAGAGTTCCGAGTTCTCCACTGCATAGGCCGTGTTGATCAGGATGCTGCTCAGGGCGTTCAGGGTGGAGACCTCTGCGCTTAGGTGGCTGCCGGGAAGTATCCCCATGAACATCCCTCTGATACGGCTGTTGGTGGCCAGCACATGCAGCACGAGCGTGTCGGTGCCTGAGAGGGTAGGTACCACCACGGGGTGGTTCTGGTTTACGGCCCAGGCGAAGGTGCCGTCCTGCACCCGGGCATCGACTTCGCTGATCATCTCGCCGCAGGAAAATTCCGGTTCGCAGACGGTAAGGCTGAAGGAAGCGTCCTCCTCAATGCCGAGCATGGCGAGAGCGGTGAACGGTATCAGCCGCTTCAACTGGCCGAAGACGGCCCTGATCACGAATGAAGGTTCCTTCTGACGGTAAATGTCCGACTGGAAATCGCTGCAAGCGGTCAGCACGTCGAGCGTCTTCAGGTAGTTCAGGTTGGTCTCCTCCAGGAAGTTCACCCTCTCCTGAAGCTTACGGACCTGGTTTTCAACGGGCTCATTGTGATGCATCTTCACTCCCGAACAGTACCGATACTGTCTGTTCATAGGTGCTGTCCACCTGCTTCACCAGTGTGGGAAGGAAGTAGCAGGAGATCTGCAGCCGGTCCCATACTCCCTTGTCGAGTTCCGGCACGAAGATCTCGCCGCTGTGGCCCAGCTGCAGGGCGTGGGCGATGATGTCGGCCAGGTGGAGTATGGAGCTTTCGCGCGGGTACTGGTCGCCCAGGCGGCAGTCGTGGTGGGCTCCCACGGGCTCGGCCACCCGGGGCGGGATCTTCCATTTTTTCAGCAGGGCCCCGCCGACGTCGGCGTGGTCGAAGCCGAACTTCTCCCGTTCCGCGCGGTGCAGCAGGGCGTCCGTCGCCCGGCACTGCTCTAGCAATTCCAGGCAGATCCCCGGTACCCGGACGTACATGACCAGCCTTCCGACATCGTGCAGAATGCCGGCAACGAAGAAGCGCTCCAGGTTCGACTCGCGCTGGCTGGTGGCAAGGATCCTCGCCGCGAGCCCGGTGGCGATGCTGTGCTTCCAGAACTGCTCCATGTTGACCAGTTCCTCGGGGATCCCCTTGAAGACGTCCATGACCGAGATGGCGAGTGCCAGGTCGCGTACCTGGAGCACACCGATGATGGTGACCGCCTGGGTGATGGTGTCTATCTTCGAGAAGTAGCCGAACAGGGGGCTGTTGGCGAGCTTCAGGATCCTGGCGGTGAGCCCCTGGTCCTCGGATATGATCTTGGCGATGTCCCCGATGGAGCTGCGGGGGTGGTCGATAGCCTCCGAGAGTTGCGAGTAAAACATGGGGAGGGAATGTATGGTGGAGACGTCCTCCACCATGTGCTCCACCGAAGAATGCGGCTTACGATGCACTGGTGGCCCTCCTTTCGGTGCAGATCCGCAGCAGTTCCTTCACCGCGGGGTGCTCCGGGTCGTTGTGGACGAAGAGCCTCTCCACCTCGGCTCGCGCCTGGCGCAAAAGCTCCGGGTCCACTTCCTCGTGCTGGGGCGCCTCGGGGTCCTCGGCGATCCCCTCGCCAACGATCTCGACCTCGAGCACCCCCCACATCCTGAAGATGGAGAAATGCTTCTCCGTAAGCTCCGCACCGGAGGGAAGGAGCATCCTGCCGCTGCGGTCGCAGACGTTGCGGCTGAGAATCATGCCGGGGGCCAGGTTGTCGATGTGGACAACTGCCAAGGGGACCTCCTTTGTTGCACCTGCTCGCGGCGAACCGCGTTCTCATGAATTATGCTGCTAGTTGTATATCGGTCTTTGTTGCGGTTTCTTTAGCCCCCGGCTCCGACCCCGAGCGATATTGCAATGAGGACTCCTCTGCGGCAAAGCCCGGTCGCGGGCCAGGTGGCGGAAAAGCGCTATGGTGTTGACATAAGCCGCAACCCCTGTCTTTAATAGGCGATGCACAAAATCATTCATGAAGATCCTCGCGCCTCGAACGCCACTTTCTGGCTGATCCTGACCACCTTCTTCTGGGGGGGGAGTTTCGTCTTCAACAAGATCGGCTTCCGAGAGATCCCGCCGGTAACCTTCCTGTTCTTCCGCTTCGCCCTGGCAACGCTGCTTATGGCGGTTGTCTGCCTGCCGCGCTTGAAGCGTTTCGACCGGAACGTCCTGGGGAAGGGGTTCGTCATCGGGATGGCGCTTGCCGCCACCAACCTCTCCTTCGTTCTCGGTGTGAGCGGCACCAGCATCTCGCGCGCGGGGTTTCTGAACAACCTGTTCGTGCTCATCATCCCGCTGCTGTGCTTTGCCATCTGGCGCGAGCGTTTCGACCGCTGGACCGCGACCGGCCTTTTCCTCGCCCTCGCCGGCCTTTGGCAGCTCGCCCAGGGCGGGGTGGAGGGGTTCAACAAGGGGGACCTGCTCTCAACCCTGTGCGCGCTCTTCATCGCCCTGCACATCATATCGGTGTCGAAACTTTTGCGGGACGAGGACGTCTACCTGCTGAGCCTGGTGCAGTTTGGCACTGTCACGGCGGTGGGAGGCCTGCTGTTACTGGTGCTGCCGGAGCCCCCCTTCGCCATCACCGCGGTTTCGGGCGGTTCGCTGCTTTACTGCGCCATCTTCCCGACCATCATCTGCTTCACGCTGCAAAACAGCTACCAGCGCTACACCACCCCCACCAAGGCGGGGCTCATCTACACTATGGACCCGGTCTGGAGCATGCTGGGGGGGACGCTGATCCTGGGGGAACGGCTGACCGCGGGAGAGTGGCTGGGGTGCTCGTTCATCTTCGCCTCGGTCGTACTTCCGCTCTCCATCAAGCGCCTGCGTGAGCGGCATCTGGGCATCGACTACCGAGCCGAAGGGGCCGCTGCCGATTAGCGACGATTCCGCCGCATGGTTTTCGTTGACTTCACGGCTTTCTCGGATACGCTGGCGCGAGTACATAATCGTGACGCTAAAAAGGAGGGGGCATGCCCGAACTCCCTGATCTCACCATCTACGCTGAAAACCTGGACAAAAAGCTGGCCGGAAAGAAAGTGAGGTCGGTTTCCTTTCACGACAGGGGGCGCCTTAACGTAGCTCCGGACCAGCTCTCCGCCGCGCTTACCGGCGTGAAGATCGCCGCGGTCAGGAGAACGGGAAAGCAGGTCTCCTTCCAGGCCGACAACGGTGCCGTCCTTAGGGTTCACCTCATGCTGACCGGCGGTTTCGTGCTGGCCGGGGCAGATCAACTGAAGGGGGTGGAGGCGCCGGTGGTGAGCATTGCCTTCACCGACGGTTGCGCGCTGGCTGTCTCCGACCCCAAGGGGTGGGCAACCCTAACCCTGAATCCTCAGCCTGAGCGGGAGGCGCCCGATGCCCTGGAAGTCAGCTTGGAGCAATTGCAGCAGTTGTGCGCCCGAAAGCCGAAGGCGCTGATCAAGGCGCTGCTCCTGGACCAGGCGCTCATCGGGGGGATCGGCAATGCCTACGCCGACGAAATCCTCTGGGAGGCGCGCATCTCTCCCAAGTCGGCGGCGGGAAAACTCCCCCCTGAGGCTGTCTCGGCACTGGCGCGGGCCATTCCCGCCGTTCTCGAGGATGCCATAGCGGAGTTGCGCAAACGCCACCCCGACATGGTCTCAGGCGAGTACCGCGAGTTTCTCAAGGTGCACCGCCCCGGGCTGGAGAAATCCCCCACCGGCGCACCAGTCCTCAAGGAGAACGTCTCCTCCAAGCAGACCTACTACACCGACGAACAGCGGCTCTACAGGTAGAGTGGGGGGTGGCACCTGCCCGTGCCCGCCCCTCATGGCTTCGTATCCATCCCCCTTGCAGCAGTTTCCTGGCGCCTGAGCTTCGCATTTCCTCTCCGTTTCTTTCCTGTTGACCCTTTTCCCTGTGCCGCATGCCAACCTATCCGGTTTTCACTGCCGAGCCGGCCAACTTTCCAGATCCCCTGCGTTGACAATAAGAGAAAGCCGGATACTTTTAGACAGTTAGTTTTTGCTAATGTTTCACCAAAACCACCGGCTTCGGCCAACAACGGGAGGAAAACATGAAAAGGTTTCTGTGGATGGCGGTCGTTTCTCTGTTTGCATTGAGCATGGCGATCCCCGCACTTGCGGCGGAGAAGCTGTCGAAAGCCGACAAGGCGTTCGTGAAGGCCGCGGCCAGCGGCGGGATGATGGAGGTGGAACTGGGGAGTATGGCCCAGGAGAAGGGGGCCTCGAAGGAGATCAAGGACTTCGGCCAGATGATGGTCACCGACCATGGCAAGGCGAACGACGAGTTGGAGGCCGTCATCTCCAAGAAACAGATGAAAAAGCCGGCCAAGATGCAGGCCAAGCATAAGAAGATGGTCGACCAGCTAAACGCGCTGTCCGGTGCCGAGTTCGATAAGAAATACGCGAAGGAAATGGTCAAGGACCATGAAAAGGACGTGGCGAAGTTCAAAAAGGCGAGCGGAAAGGTCAAGGACCCCGAGATCAAGGCGTGGGTGGACAAGACCCTGCCGGTTCTCGAACAGCATCTTCAGCACGCGAAGGACATGGCGAAGAAACTGGGCGTGGCCAAGAAATAGGGAGCGTCTTCAGGGGCTTAAAACTATGGGGCTTCGGAGTTTCGAAGCCCCATTTCTGCGCCCGGGCAAGACTCAATCCTGCGCCCGGCCGTAGCAGGCTGTCATCTCGGCGAGACGGGACGCTACTTCGCCGAGGTCTGCAGTGGGGATCCTCCACTCCCAGTTCCCCTCCGCTTTCCCGGGCCTGTTCATCCTGGATTCCTCGCCCGCCCCCAGCACGTCCTGCATCTGGATCACCGCCGTGTGCGCCACCGAGATCAGCGCCAGCCTGATCAGCTCCCAGTTGACCCCGTTCTCCACCCGCCGTCCCAGATAGCGGTAGAGTTCCTGCCGCTCCTCGTCGCCGGCGCCCTGGTGCCACCCGGTGACGGTGTCGGTATCGTGGGTGCCAGTGTACGCCACGCTGTTTAAGGGATGGAGGTGCGGCAGGTGGCTTCTTTCCCGCGCCTCCTTCTGGAACCCGAACAGGATCACCTTCATCCCGGGGATGGCGTACCGGGCCATGGTCTCCCTTACGTCGGCGCCGATGGTCCCCAGGTCCTCTGCGATCACGGGGAAGAGAGGGTAGTGCTGAAGCATGGTGTTGAAGAATTTCTGTGTCGGGACCTTTTGCCAGTTCCCCATGAGCCCGTTTCGCTCCCCTGCCGGGACTTCCCAACAGGAGATCAGGCCGCGGAAGTGGTCTATCCTCACGAAGTCGTACTGCCTGAGCAGGTAGTGAAAGCGCCTGACCCACCAGTTGAAGCCGTTGCGCTTGAGCCCGTCCCAGTCATAGACGGCGCAGTTGAAGAGCTGCCCTTCTGCGCTGAAGGCGTCGGGGGGGCTCCCGGCGAGCAGGTACGGCTTTTTCCGCTCGTCCACCTTGAAAAGTTCCGGGTTGGCCCAGATGTCCACCGCGTCGTAGTTCATGAACATGGGGAAATCGCCGATGATCCGGATTCCCTTGCCGTTGCAGTAGTTTTTCAGCAGGTACCATTGCCTGAAGAAGAGGTATTGCAGGAATTTCTCCCGCTCCACCTCGTCCCAGAGTTCTTCCCGCAACAGCTGCACCTTTTCGCTGCTGCGGTTGCTGAGCTCCTGCGGCCACTCGGCCAGGGGGAGGTTCCCGAGATGGTCGCTTATCGCCGTGAACAGGGCATGCTCTTCGAGCCACATGGAATTGCCCCGGCAGAACCGGGCGTAGTCCTCCGGGACTCCCCCCTTCTGGAACCGGGTGTGTGCACGCTGGAAAAGTTGCCGCTTGAAGCGCGAGACGGCCGGGTAATCGACCCGCCGCTCCGGGAAGTGGGGATGGTCTTCAACCTCCATCTGCGTCAGGAGCCCCTCCGCCGCCAGCAACTGCGGGCTGATGAGGGCCGTGTTTCCGGCGCAGGAAGAGAGGGAGCTGAAGGGGGAGTCGAAGTATCTCTTGTTCGTCGGGTTGAGCGGCAGGATCTGCCAGTAGCTCTGCTTGGCCTCGTACAAAAAATCAGCGAATTCGTAGGCGCCGGCTCCAAAGTCCCCTATGCCGAATGGGGACGGAAGGGACGTGATGTGACAGAGAATTCCACTACCGCGTTTTTTCATAACTCCTCCCGTAGAAAAGCCCCACCCGACTGAGACAGGTGAGGCTTTTTTTGATGCGCAGAACTCTGGCGCTGCTCCGCAAGCGGCCGCTAGAGGACCCGCAGGAAGGCGACCAGGTTAGTTTCCTCCTCGGCAGAAAGCTTCAGTCCGAGCACCAGGTTGAAGAATTTCACCGTGTCCTCGAGGGTGAAGCAACGGCCGTCGTGCATGTACGGCGGGCTCTCTTTAATTCCCCTCAGGGTGAAGGTCTTGATGGGGCCATCGCCCGGTTCGCGGGTGAAGCGCTCCATCTGAAGGTCGTGCATCTGGTGATCCAGGTAGAAGGGGGCGGGGTGGCAGGTGCCACACTTCCCCTTGCCGAAGAAGATATTCTGCCCCGCCATCTCCGCCTGAGTGGCTTTGCCGGGGACCAGGTAACCGGCAGGATCGAGTTTGGGAGCGGGAGGTACGTCGAACATGTTCTGCATCTGCGCCATGTGGCTTACCTGTACCCGGCTCAGGATGTTCATCCCTTTTTTGGCGGCGTGGATCTCGTCGCCGTTGAAGTAGGCGGTGCGCTGTTCGAATTCGGTGAAATCCTCGACCGAGCGCAGGCTCCGCTTGGAGGAGTGGAGCTGCTGGTTGAAAAGCCCCCTGAGGCTGACCGTATCGAGCCGGAAGCGGCGCTCCTGGGGACGGATATCTGGGCTCAGGTGGAACTGGGCGGTGGTGTGCCCGTTGACGTGGCAGTCGAGGCAGGCGACTCCGAGGCTTGCCTGCGGGGATTTGCGGTCGTCGGTGGGGTTGAATTCCTCCTGCGGGAAGGGGGTTACCAGCATCCGCAGGCCGTCCAACTGCACCGGGGTGAGGAGGTCCTTGAAAAGGCGGTAGTAGTTGTTGATGCTGACGACCTCACCACGGGAGACGTCTCCGAGTTCCGGCCGGTTCTGCAGGAAGATGGCGGGGGGGAACTCGGGGAGGAAGGCATCGGGGATGTCGAAGTCTACGTCGAAGCGCTGCAGCCTCGGGAACATGTCGATCTGGATCTGTGGGAAGACCTGTCCGCCGTTGACCTGCTTGGGATGAGGCAGCGGGGGATAGGGGAAGAGGTTTCCGGATCGTATCTGTTCGGGGGACATCGCCGCCAGCCGCTCCCAGGAGGTCCCTTGGGCGAGCAGGGCGGTCGGACCGACGGCTATGGGCTTGCCGCGGGTCATCTTCACGTCAGGGGAGAGGTTCGGCTTGAGGTTGTACCTCATTTCCAGCAGGCGCCTCTGGGTGGCCATCACCTTCGGCTTATCGGCCACGTCCTTCTGGTACACCTCCTGGAAAGTGGTCATCGGCTTCTTCGCGTCGAGGGGGTCACGGTAGAAATCGAAACCGAGGATCTTTCCCTCGTCGGGCTGGTTCTTGAAAGCCGTCGAGGAGGGTTCCGCCTTTGTGGCCATGAACAGGTCCGAGTTGTCGTGCTGGTTTTTTTGCTGCTCGGGACGGGTCCTTGCCACCTCCCTTGGCGTCTGCGCATCCTGGACCGCGTCGTAGGGCGCCTTTCTGGCGGGCTCCCCCTGGGGCTGCGTCCACGATTTGGTTGCCGGGATGATCAGGGCTGCTGCAAGAAAAAGTGACGAAACCAATGCGGCGTCTTTTCTCATGTTTAGCTCCCTTTTAGCGGTTGGAATATTTGAACCCGCTAATTTTTGCACAGCTCCCTTGGAAGTCAACACTCGACTCCCCGGTGAGGACGAGGCTGCAGCTCCAGCTTTTCCAGGCGGTGGGCAAGGCCGTGCGATTCCGCTCCAGGGGCGGTGCAGCAGGATTGTTAGCTTTTGCAGATGTTGCGGGCAAGTTGTATACTGAATTGGTCAAAAGTCCCGTCATTAAAGGAGGGGAACCATGAAAATAATGAAGATCCGAACCCTGGTGATACCGGTATTGATCGCTGCCTGGTCAGTCCTTTCGGCGGCCCAGGTGAGTTATGCCGACAGAGGCGGCGGGGGCGAGCAGGGGGCTCGCGCAGCCGGACGCGGCGGCACGAGTTACTACGGCGGACGCGGCGGCACGAGTTACTACGGAGGCCGCGGCGGATACTACGGGCGTGGGGGATACGGTACCAGGTACGTGGGGCCAAGCCACAGCCATTTCTCCGGCAGCGTCTGGATCGGCCCCGGCTTCGGATTCTGGGATCCCTGGTACTACCCCTACTACCCGTATCCAAGTTACCGCTACTATGCACCACCGACCGTGGTAGTCCCACAGGAGCCACAGGAGTACGTCCTGCCTGAAAGCCAGCAGGAGACGGGGTACTGGTATTACTGCCGGAATCCCCAGGGGTATTACCCCTACGTCGAGCGCTGCCCGAGCGGCTGGATGAAGGTGGTTCCCGACAGCGTCCCCCCTGGGGAAGAAGAGCAGGACAAGGAGAAGTGACATGAAAACATATTCCAGAACAGCTGCCTGGTTGCTGCTGGCCCTTGTGGGGCTGGGCGGGTGCGCCACCGTTCCCACCGGCCCGACCGTCAGGGTATTGCCGGCCCCGGGCAAGTCATTCGAACAGTTCATGGCCGAGGACGCGGTCTGCAGGCGCTGGGCCGAACAGCAACTGGGGCTGAGCCGCCAGGATACGGTGAACCAGAATACCGCAAGCAGCGCCGTGGTCGGTACCGCCGTAGGCGCCGGGGTCGGGGCCCTTTTGGGCGCGGCCGGCGGCAACGCGGGGACCGGAGCGGCCATAGGAGGGGGCACCGGGTTGCTGTTCGGGGCCGCCAGCGGCTCCGAATCGGGACGTGCTTACGGCTACGAGGCGCAGCGCTTATACGACAACACCTACGTGCAGTGCATGTACTCCAAGGGGAACCAAGTGCCGGGCATGGTGCGCAAGGTGCGCCGGACGAGAAACGTTGCTCCTCCTCCAGACATGTACTCGGTCCCTCCCGATTACTACCCGGCTCGCTAGAGACAGGGGCGCCGCGAGGCGCCCCTTCTGTTTCTGTGAGATTGTGATGATTAACGGCTTGTGCTATCTTGGCAACCCGTTCCTTCCGCACGCTTTTAATCCCTGTTGAAACGAGGTCACCTTGCTGAACCGCATTGCCAGTCACCCCTTCTTCCCGTGGTTAGCCGCAGTTGCCAGCGGCATCCTCCTTTTCTTAGGCTACGCCGGCTTCGACCAGTTCTACCTGGAGTGGATCTTCCTGGTGCCGCTTTTCTGGGCCCTGCGCGGCGCGCGACCAAGGCGGGCTTTCCTCATCGGCTGGGTCGCGGGAATAGTCGGGCACGCCGGCGGGTTTTACTGGGTCATAGAGATGTTCAAGCAGTTCGCCGGGGCGCCTTTCCCCTTCGCCCTTGTAGGGCTGGTGCTTTTGGCGGCTTCAAACGGCATCGTCATGGCCGCCTGGGCTTGGGGAATCAGGTTGATCGCCGCAGGCCGCGGGTGGCAGGTGGTTTGGGTGGCACCGGTGGTCTGGACGGCCATGGAGAAGTTCTGGCCCGAGGTTTTTCCGAATTACATCGGGGCGAGCCAGTACCGGCTGTCGCACCTGACCCAGATAGCGGATTTCACCGGAGTGCTCGGGGTCAGCTTCCTCGTGGTCTACATCAACGCCACGCTCTACTGGGTGACTGCCTGCTGGTGGGAGGAAAGACGTGTCCCCTGGCGCCCGCTGTCGGCCCTGGCACTCTCGCTTCTGCTCGTGGTCGGTTACGGGGAGATGCGGCTTAGGGAGGTGGAGCGGCAGGTAGCTTCGGCGCAGACCCTCAAGGTCGGGCTGGTGCAGGCGAACCGTGGCGCGGCGGACATGCACGTCGATGCCGACACGGTGCTTAAGGAGCACCGGGACCTGTCGCGGGGCCTGGTTGAAAGTGAACGGCCCGACCTGGTGGTCTGGCCGGAAGGGGTGCCGGTGAGCCTCTCCTTCCGTGAAGGCGTTCTCCCCACGGCGGCCCTGGGGGACCTAGGCACGCCGCTTTTGTTCGGTGCCTGCTTGCGTACCGCCGACGGGATCTGCAACAGCGCCTTCCTGGTCGACGGCTCCGGCCGCATCCTGGGGAGCTACGACAAGACGGTGCTGGTCCCTTTCGGGGAGTACATACCCTTTGGCGACACCTTTCCGAGCCTTTACTCCTGGTCCCCCTACTCGAGCCGCTTCTGGCGCGGCCAGAGCGAAGAGCCGCTCCTACTGGGAAACCACGTGATCTCGCTCAGCATCTGCTATGAGGACATCTTCCCCCTGCATATCCGAAAGCTCATGGCGGGTGGTAAGGAAAGGCGCGTTCCCGAGGTGATGTTCAACCTCACCAACGACTCCTGGTACGGCAAATCGACCGAGCCGGTGCAGCACCTGGCCCTGGCGAGCTTCCGCTCCATAGAGAACCGCCGCTCCCTGGTGCGCGTCACGAATACCGGTATCTCGGCCTTCGTGGACCCCGCCGGCCGCATCGTCAAGAGTACCGGCATCTGGACCAAGGAAACCCTGGTGGACAAAATCCCGCTGTTACAGGGACGTACCGCCTATTCCACAGCCGGAGACTGGATCGGCTGGCTCAGTGCCTTACTCTCTGTCGCAGCGATAACGTTCAGTTATGTCACGACTCGTCGAAAGCAGAGAGAGTGAAAAAGGGAAGGGGTGCAGTTTGACTGAAAAAGATATTCGACTATAGTCTCACAAGGCAAAAAGGCAGCCCCAGATCAACGGACGGCGGTAACTGTGACTGCGCCGGCCGCCCATGAAAGCCAGGAAGAAGGATCTACGGTGAAAGTTACGGCAAAAACAGGGAGAAGAAGCGCCGAGCCGTCCTACCCCAGGGGAAACACCTCGCCGCTTGGCGCGACCGTGTCCCCCGGAGGGGTGAACTTCAGCGTCTTCGCCAGGGACTGCACCGGGGTCGAGCTTCTTCTCTTCGACGCTGCCGACGACGCCGTTCCCTCGCGGGTCATCACCCTCGACCCGCAGCAAAACCGCACCTACCATTACTGGCATGTCTTCGTTCCCGGCATCGGGGCGGGGCAGCTCTACGGCTTCCGGGTTGCCGGGCCGTTCGAGCCGCAAAGGGGGCGCAGGTTCGACTCCGGGAAGGTGCTGATAGACCCTTACGGGCGCGCCGTCGCGGTCCCAAAAGGGTACTGCCGTGGCGACGCCTGCCTGCCGGGAGACAACGCAGCGACCGCCATGAAGAGCGTTGTCGCGGACCCGCGCGGGTACGACTGGGAGGGTGACCTTCCCCTCAAGCGCCCATACTCCAGCACCGTCATCTACGAGATGCACGTGGCGGGTTTCACCAAGGACCCCTCCTCCGGGGTCCCGGCGGAGAAGCGCGGCACCTACGCCGGGCTGGTGGAGAAGATCCCCTACCTAAAGGACCTTGGGGTCACCGCGGTGGAGCTGCTGCCGGTCTTCCAGTTCGACCCCCACGACGCCCCCTTCGGGCTGGTGAACTACTGGGGGTACAGCCCCATCTCCTTCTTCGCCCCCCACGCCGGCTTCAGTTCGCGCAGCGAACCTCTCGGCCCCTTGGACGAGTTCCGCGACATGGTGAAGGCGCTGCACAAGGCGGGGATCGAGGTGATCCTCGACGTGGTCTACAACCACACCTCCGAAGGGGACCACAAGGGGCCCACCTTCTGCTTCCGCGGCTTTGCCAACGACGTCTACTATTCGCTTTCCCCCGACGGGAGCTACATCAACCACACCGGCTGCGGCAACACCCTGAACGCGAACCACCACGTAGTGCGCCGGCTCATCATCGACAGCCTGCACTACTGGGTCAAGGAGATGCACGTCGACGGTTTCCGTTTCGACCTTGCCTCCATCCTCTCCCGCGACGGGCAGGGGCGCCCACTCAAGAACCCCCCCATACTCTGGGACATCGAGAGCGACCCGGCGCTGGCCGGGATCAAGCTGATCGCCGAGGCGTGGGATGCGGGGGGGTTGTACCAGGTGGGGAGCTTCATCGGCGACAGCTGGAAGGAGTGGAACGGGGAGTTCCGCGACGACGTGCGCCGCTTCCTCAAGGGGGACGAAGGGCTGGTCTCGCGTTTTGCCGCGAGGATGCTGGCGAGCCCGGACATCTACGGGCACCAGGAGCGCGAACCTGAGCAGAGCATCAACTTCGTCACCTGCCATGACGGCTTTACCTTAAACGACCTGGTCTCGTACAACGAAAAGCACAACGAGCAAAACGGCGAGTCAAACAGGGACGGTTCCGACAGTAACCTGAGCTGGAACTGCGGTGTCGAAGGGCCGACCGAAGCGCCGGAGATCGAGGAACTGCGCAACCGGCAGGTCAAGAACTTCATGGCGGTGACGCTTCTTGCCCTGGGGACCCCGATGATCCTTATGGGGGACGAGATGCGGCGCAGCCAGCAGGGGAACAACAACGCCTACTGCCAGGACAACCGCATCGGCTGGTTCGATTGGACTCTCCAGGAGCGCCACGCGGACATCTACCGGTTCACCAAGGAGCTGATCAAGGCAAGGCTGATGCAGAGCGGCACCCTCTCCGAGGCCCGGACCCTGAGCCAGTTGCTGGGGCAGGCGCGCCTTGAATGGCAGGGGGTCAAGCTGGGTAGCCCCGACTGGAGCCACGAGTCCCACAGTATCGCGCTCACCGTCTGGAGCCGTTCCCGCCACGTGGTGTTCCATTACATGATAAACGCCTACTGGGAGCCGCTCGACTTCGCGCTCCCCCCTCCGCGCCGGCTTCCCGGCGGTACCTGGTACCGCTGGATCGACACCTCGCTTGCCTCGCCGGACGACATCGTCCCCTGGGATCTGACCCCGGCGCACGCCTCGCGAAGCTACCGGCTCCCCCCGCGCAGCCTCGCGGTGCTGATCGCCAAGTCGCGCAGGGGCGGAGGGCGCCCGGCCCCCGACGAAGCCTGACTCCTCCAGTAAAGCCGCACTTGCCCCACCACAAGGAGATCCCGCATGTCCTCAACCTTCGGCACCCTGTTCAGGGTATCCACCTTCGGCGAAAGCCACTGCGCCGCGGTCGGCGCGGTAGTCGACGGCGTCCCCGCGCAGATGCGCCTTGCGGAGAGCGACATCCAGCCGCAGCTGGACCGGCGCCGCCCGGGTCAGAGCGAGTTTTCCACCCCCCGCGAGGAAAAGGACCTGGTGACCATCCTCTCCGGCGTGGAAAACGGGCTCACCCTAGGCACCCCCGTCTGTCTCCTGGTGCACAACCGCGACCAGCGCCCCGGCGACTACCGGGAGATGGAGGCGGTTCCCCGTCCCTCGCACGCCGACTACAGCTACCAGGTGAAATACGGCATCAGGGCCTCGAGTGGCGGCGGACGCTCCTCCGCGCGGGAAACCATAGGGCGGGTGGCCGCCGGTGCCATAGCGGAGAAGTACCTGGCCGAGCGCTTCGGAGTGGAAATCGTGGCCTGGGTGGACGGCGTGGGGGAGTTGGAGGGAGGGGCGGTCGATCTGGAGGGGATCAGCCGGCAGGAGGTGGATGCTACTGCCGTCCGCTGTCCGAACCGGGGCGCTGCCGAGGCGATGATGCAGCTGATGGGCTCGGTGCGGGACCGGAAGGACTCGGTGGGCGGGGTGGTGCGCTGCGTCTGCCGCAACCTTCCGGCCGGGCTGGGTGAGCCGGTGTTCGACAAGCTGGACGCCCTGCTGGCCCACGCCATGCTCTCGCTTCCGGCCGCCAAGGGTTTCGAGGTAGGCTCAGGGTTCGTCGGGAGCCGGATGCTAGGAAGCGCCCACAACGACCGCTTCGTGCAGAAAGAGGGACGCCTGGGGACCGTGACCAACTTTTCCGGAGGGGTGCAGGGGGGAATTTCCAACGGCGAGCCGGTTCATTTCCGGGTTGCCTTCAAGCCACCAGCAACCGTTTCCCTGCCTCAGCAAACGGCTGCCTTCGACGGCACCGAGACCGTATTGGAAGCCAAGGGGCGCCACGACCCGTGCATAGTTCCGAGGGCCGTTCCCATCGTCGAATCGATGGCGGCGCTGGTCCTGATGGACCTGGTGCTGCGGCAGGAGTACCGCACGAAGTGAGGTTCAGCGACTGCAGTTGGCCTCGGCCACCAGGGCCATGCGGGAGCCGGGTGGGAGGTACTCCGGCGCGATGTTGTCGCCAAAATCCGACGACTTCAGGATCGCTCCCTTTTTGTCGAAGTGGGTCACCGACAGCAGGCGCCCTTCCTTTTCGGCGCAGTCGATCTGATACATGTAGCGCGACTCGTAAAGCCTGGAAGGTTGGGCCAAGCCGTGCAGGACTTTAAGCGCCTCTTTTTTCCCCTGTTCCGTATATACCACCCGCGTCCTTACCTGGATCGTGTTGTCCCTGGCGGGGGTGGTGCCGTTTCTGTCGTAGAAGAAGGAGGAATCCTGGTTCTCGTCGACCAGGACCCAGTCCGGGTCGGCGGCCAGAGCCGGAAAAGCGCAGGCAATAAGCGCCAGCAGCGAAAAGAAAAGTAGTGGTAGCCGCATCTTGTTCCTCCTTGAGCCTTAGAGCTCCCTCAGCGCCGTGAATCCGTCTCCTCGGCCCGTGTCCTTATCTTCTGCATCTCGGCCCCCAGATCGGTCAGTATCTCCTCTTCACCCCTAACCACCCCCTGCACCTTCAGCGATTTTCGCAGCAGATCGAGGTCGTATTCAAGGTAGAGCGGCGCCACAGGACTTTGTATCGCAGTCTTCAGTATCTTTTTCACTATGAAACCGGTGAATTGGGGATGCTCCAGTAACTCGTGCCGCAACTCTCCGTCATAGGGGCGTACCAGCACCCGCTCTTTCACGGGCTCGCCGTGCAGCAGCATCTCTGAGATGAAGACATCCTCGCTTTCCTCTGTGACGCGCGCCTCGGTGATGCCGACCAGGTAACGCTCAGGGTGCTGCAGCCTGTCCATGAGCATGTTCCAGAGGGTTTGATGTTCGCTATGAACAACAACCTGCAAGGTTCTGACTAGCATGAGAGCCTCCCGATAGTGTCGTTGCTGCCCCCGGTAGCTTCTTTTTTGACGACACCTAATTATAGAGCCCGGCAATGCGCGGTCAAGGGCGGAAGGGCGCCGGGGCGGCCTCGCCCGTTGCCGCTCCTGATAGCTCTCGTTGACACCCCTATGACCACGGTTACAATGGGGAAATTGTTCGGATTGGGGGCTAATCTGGAACGGGGAGGTCGTCATGTTCTCAGGGAATCAGGTTTCAGCGTGGGAGAAAAGGCATCCGATTGTGACCGGCGTGGCCGCGGGTCTTGTAGCCGGCGCGGTCGCCGGCGGCAGCGAAAGGGTGTTGGACCGACTGGTGAGTAAAAAGCAGAAGCGGCGCGACAGGAGGGTGCGGGAAGGCTCCGCCCATGAGGTCGCCGGGCCCCGCTTCGTCTCCAAACTTTTGGGCCGGCGGCTAGACGCGCAGGAGAAAAAGCGCGCCAACCTGGCCTTCGGCGTCGCCTACGGGGTAGGGTGGGGCTTGATCCACGGCGCCCTGAGGAAGCGCTTTCCCGTTCTCGGACGCTGGGGTGGCCTTCCCTTCGCCATTCCCTTCTTCTTCGCCTGCGACGGCCTCATTGCACCGGCCTTGCGGATGTCCCCGGGGCTCCACCGTGTTCCCTGGCAGCCGAACGCCAAAGAGATGGGCAACCACATCGCCTGGGGTGCCGCGGCCGAGTTGGTGCATCGCCTGGCGGCCCGGGTGCGCTAGAGCCAAAAGGAAAGGGGGGAGCGATGGCCAGAAGATCCGATCTCAAGAAAAGTGAACTTCCCAGATGGCTCAACACGGCGCTGATTTTCGGCACCATGGCTGTCGTGGCCGTCATGGAGTTGAGGCGGCCGCTCAGGAAGGAGAGGGAGGACAAGGTGGTCCGCAACGCGCGAAACGCCACCTTCGCCCTGCTGTCTGCGGTGACGGTCGGCCTCGCGGAGAAGCCGGTCGTGGGGCCGCTGGCCTTGGCGGTGCACAAGAAAAATCTCGGGCTCTTGAAGCTGTTCCGGCTCCCGGTCTGGGCCGATCTGCTGCTTTCCGTGCTGCTGCTCGACTACACACTGTACGTCTGGCACTACCTGACCCACAAAGTGCCGTTTTTGTGGCGCTTTCACCGCCCCCACCACGTGGACCGGGACCTCGACGCCAGCACGGCGCTCCGCTTTCACTTCGGAGAGTTGATACTGTCGGTCCCCTGGCGCGCCGCCCAGGTCCGCCTGATCGGGGTCTCTCCGTTTGGGCTCGCCCTCTGGCAGACGCTCACCCTGATGGAGATCTTGTTCCACCACTCCAACCTGCGGCTCCCCTTCGCTTTCGAGCGCCGACTCTGCCGTCTCATCGTCACCCCCAGGATGCACGGGATCCATCACTCGGTGGTGCAGGGGGAAACCGATTCCAACTGGGGCACCATCTGCTCCTGGCCCGATTACCTGCACGGGACCGTGCGGCTGAACGTCCTGCAGGACAGTGTAGACATAGGTGTGATCGGCTACCAGGACCCGGAGCAGCTTACCCTAGGCAATGTGATGGCGATGCCGTTTCAGCCCGAGATCAAGGCGGTCGCCCCGCAGCGGCGGCCCTTGCCCGTCCCGAGAACCGTGCTGGCGCCGTGACGGTTGCCGGTGCCAAGGAAAGAAAAAAGAGACCCGGGTCGAACTTCAACCCGGGTCTCTTTCGTTGTCCGTTGGCGCCGTCAGGCCAAGGGGCCCCTGGGGGGATCCTTGGGACGGGTCTTGACCACCCCGGTCAGTATCGCGATCCCCAAAAGTATGATGCAGACGATGGCTATCTTGAACATGGCCAGTCCCGCCTCGACGAGCGCCCAGGCGATGCCTCCGATAACCAGCAAGAACCCGACTACATAAAGCGCGAATGACATGGGATCCTCCTTGTCGGATGCCGCAACTGGAGACGTGCCGGGGGAGTTGCGGCATGTTTTTGGGGTCAGTGATTAGTTTTTGTTAATTTGTGACAGGTTTAAATCTATCCGTCCAGGTCCTGATGTCAATCCTTGCCAGGGGGCGTTGGACAGATGTAAGGGGGAGCCGCTGCGTCAGGGGGCTTGGTACAGTGGGCCGTGTGAATCGAGGTGGGTGAGGTAAAGTCTCGTGTCGAACTCGAGCTGGTGGTAGTCAGGTTCCATGTATTCGCAGAGCTGGTAAAAGGCCTTGTTGTGCTCCTTCTCCTTCAGGTGGGCGAGCTCATGGACTACGATCATCCTCAGGAACTCCACCGGCACCAGCTTGAAGAGTGCGGCGATCTTTATCTCGTGCTTTGCCGTGAGCTTCGCCCCCTGCACCCGCGACACGAACGCATGGAGTCCGAGGGCGTGGTTTATCACACTGATCTTCGGGTCGTAGCTTACCTTGCTAAGCGGTTGCGATTTGCGCAGGAACTCGTTCTTGATGGCGACGGTGAAGTCGTAGAGGGCGCGGTCGGTCCTGACCTGGTGCGGGGTGGGGTATTTCGCGAGCAGCACGCTACCTAACTTGTTGTCGGCTATCAGCCGCTCCACCTTGCTGGTGACGCTTTCGGAATAACCGGCGAGATATTTCAGTCCACGCATGTACTTCTCTTCCCAAAAATGAGTTGAAGGCATGGCGAAGGTAACACATCGGCAGGCGAAGTGCTGTAAAAAAAAGAGGCGCCGGAGGAGATGCCGCGTCACCTTTTCAAGCCATTGGCAGGACGCTAAATCAGTACCTGTAGCAGGTCTTGCTGGATCGCTCTGCGTGCCTTTCGATCACCCCCTGAAGGTAGTGCGAACCGAGCTGGCTGCGGGCCAGGGTCTGTTTCACCGGGGACAGCTTCAGGATGGCGCCCATGACGGCGGCCATGGCCCTGTGGCTGACCAGCGCCCGGTTGTCCCAGATGAGGTGCTGCAGCTTTCCTCGCTCGAGGGCCATCAGCACGATACGGTGGGCGTTGTCCACCGGTGTGACCACCCGCTCCGCCCTTGGCTTCAGCGTGATCGCGGCGCTGCGGCAGACCCGGGCGCAGACCCCGCAACCCAGGCAGCGCTCGCTGTCCTGCACGCATCTCCTAAGCCACGGGTGCTGCGGGTCGTTGGCCGAAATCAACCGCACCGCTTCGGCGGGGCAGGCGTCGATGCACCGGCCGCAACCGCTGCATTGGATGGGGTTCAAGTCGGCGATGAAGTTGGTGCTGTGCACAGGCTGCACGTTGCAGAATTTGCGGGCAGCGATTAGCGCCTCGCAGCAACAGCTGCAGCAGTTGCAGATGAAGGAAAGGTCTCCCTGCACGTTTTCCCCGAACTGGACCAGGTTCTGCTCCCGCGCCTGCTGCAGCAGGTCGAGGCATTTGGCGCTGTCGATGGGACGCGCGTGGCCGTGCCTGATCAGCGAATCCGCAACAGGTCCGAACACCATGCAGACCTCCATCGGCGCGGAACAGGCACGCCCCAGGTGCTGCATCTTGTGACGGCAGGAACAGGTGCCGACCCCTATCTTCTTCGCTTCCTTTATTACCTCGCTGGCACGCTCGTAGTTGTAAACCCGGGTCACGTGCGGGGGGGGGATTTCATCCTCGCCGACCATGATTCTGCCGATCCTGGTCCTCCCCTCGATGAACAGCCCGCTGATGAACTCCTGCTCCTGGTTCAGGTACTGGTACAGGAGCCTGCTGAGCTCCGCCTGGTCGATGTCCGCACGGACCCGCATCAGGGAGAACTCGAAGAAGCCGGCCATCGGCGGGGGGAGCACGTAGAGTTTCTCGCCGTCGTTTTCGGCATCCAGAAGCAGCGCTCGCTTCGCCAGTTCTTCGAGCGTGCGGAACGCCTCGACTTCCCTCACCCTCCAGATCTCAGCCGCCTTGGCCGGGGAGAAAGGGTGCATGGGGAGCTGTCCCACTAGTTTCGCCTCTTTCTCGGTGAAGAGCAGGCGAGTATCTTGGTGAGCAACTCGGATGGAGGAGCACCCTGGGGGAACCGGTTCAGGCGCTCCATAAGTGAACTGTAAGCGTTGCGGCGGAATAGGTGCGGCATGGACGCTCTCCGAGGACGCGGGGACAGCAGAGTGAACACAGAACCCCGCAACCGCGAAGTTTTTGACAATAAGCATCGGTGGTGAGAGTATGCTCGCTACGGCAGGTACTTAGGGGCCGGAAACAATGACTGCAATTAGAAAACTTTAAGAGTATAGCTTCCATTCCGATACCTGCAAATCCATTGTTGTCGATGGCTCTGCGACGGTTATGCCTTTGCACCTAAATCTGCTCCCGGTGGCGTTTTCTCTTTAATGCTGAAAGAGTGAGGGGTTCGTCAACCGGCTTTGGTTGTCAGGTTGACGAACCTGGATCTACTGTGTTAATAACAATGGGCGGCTGGGAACCGGGGAATCTGTCATAGGAGGGAGAGGCTGTGCAGACATTTGCTGAAGAGCTTGAAGCCCTGCGGGCGGAGGGACTGTACCGCAGCATGAGGGTAGTCAAAGGCGCACAAGGAAGTCGGGTGGAGCTGGACGGGAAGCAGGTCCTCATGCTCTGCTCCAACAACTACCTGGGGCTTGCCGACCACCCGGAGCTTAGGAGCGCCGCCGTCTTCGGCGTCGCGTTCGGCGTAGGAAGCGGCGCCTCCAGGCTGGTTTCCGGGACCATGGAACTGCACGACAAGCTCGAGGAGCGGATCGCGTCGTTCAAGGGGACCGAGAAGGCGCTTTTGTTCAATTCAGGCTACGCAGCCAACACCGGGATCGTCTCGGCGCTGGTGGGGCGCGGCGACGCCATCTTCTCGGACCGGCTCAATCACGCCAGCATCGTCGACGGCGCTCTCCTCTCACGGGCCGATTTCCACCGCTACCCGCACCGGGATATGACGGCCCTGGAGCGGCTGTTGCGGGAGAAAGGCGGCAACGGCAGGCGTCTGATCGTCACCGACGGCGTGTTCAGCATGGACGGCGACATCGCCCCGCTGCAGGAGCTCGTCCGGTTGGCCAAGCAGTACGGCGCCCTGCTCATGGTAGACGACGCCCACGGCACGGGGGTACTCGGTGCGACCGGACGCGGCAGCGGCGAACTTATGGGCGTCATGGACGGGATCGACATCCACATGGGGACCCTGGGCAAGGGGCTTGGCAGCTTCGGCGCCTACGCGGCCGCGTCCGCCACCATCTGCGAATACCTGGTGAACAAGGCGCGCAGCTTCATCTTCTCCACCTCGCTCCCCCCGGCCGTGCTGGCCGCCTCCATCGCCGCGATCGAGCTGGTGGATTCGCCTCAAGGGAAAGAGCTGAGGGAGAAGCTTGCGGCGAACACCGCGCTTTTCAAGGAGAAGCTGGCGCAGGCGGGCTTTGACACCATGGGGAGCGAGACCCAGATAGTCCCCATTTTCGTAGGACCGGCCGACGCCACCATGGAGTTCAGCAAGGAACTCCTGGAGCGGGGGATCTTCGTACAGGGGATCAGGCCGCCCACGGTCCCTTCGGGGAGCTGCCGGCTGCGCTGCACCATCATGGCGACACACGAACCCGAGGAGTTGGAAGAAGCAGCTGGGATCATCGCCGAGGTCGGGAAGAAGCTCGGGGTGGTTTAAAACCAAAAACAAAAGCTCACAAAAAGCAAAAGCTCACCACAGAGGTTCACAGAGGAAAAGACAAAGCGGACACAGAGGAAACACAACTTGAGGGAAAACCTTAACGACTGAATTGCTTTTCCTTTAAAAACCTCGGTGACCTCCGTGGACCTCCGCGACCTCTGTGTTCCGCCTCTCTCAGATTGGAATTTTATGCCCTTCATCGAAACATCAGCGGGAGTAACCCTTCACTACCAGGAATCAGGAGCCGGACGGCCGGTGGTGTTCCTGCACGGCTGGGCCATGTCCGGGCGCGTCTGGCGCTTCCAGAACCCCCTCGACGACAGTTTTCGCCTGATCTCCCTGGACCAGCGCGGCCACGGACAGTCGACCACCGCTGCCAGCTACAGCATCGACGACTACGCAGCGGACGTTGCGGCCACCTTTGACCAACTCGCCCTGGAAGACGCGGTCCTCGTAGGGTGGTCGCTCGGGGTGCAGGTGGCGTTACAGGCCTTTCCTTTTGTGAGGGAGCGCCTTGCCGGACTGGTGCTGGTGGGTGGGACTGCCCGTTTCACCACGACGGACGATTACCCGCACGGCAAACCGCCGGTAGACGTAAAGGGGCTGGGCCTCAAGTTACGGCGCGACTACCAAAAGACCATGGGGGATTTCTTCAAGGGGATGTTCGCCGAGGGGGAGATGGACCAGGCGCAGTACCAGCGGATCGTGCACGAGATCGTGATGGGCGGCCACTCCCCCGATACAGTGGCGGCGAAGGAGTCGCTGAACCTACTGTCGACGGTGGACCAGCGGGACCGGCTGGCCCAGGTGGACCGCCCGGTGCTGCTGGTGCACGGCGAACTGGACACCATCTGCCCGGCTGCGGCATCGGCCTACATGGCCGAGCGTATGCCGATGGCAAGGCTGGAAGTTGTCACCGGCTGTGGCCACGCGCCCTTTATGACGCAACCGGAGGGGTTCAACTCAGTGGTGAGGAATTTCATCGACGGGTTGCAGCAGTAAGTTAATCCCCCTCCCTGTCCCTCCCCCGCTGGGGGGAGGGGACGCTGTGCTACAGTTCTATCCCCATGACGGGAGAGGGATTGGCGATACTTTCACGATTCAGATATAGCGGACGGTTATAGATGGCGGCAGAGATAGACAGGCTGAAGGTACGGGATTCTTTTCACCGACAGGCGAACGACTACGATTGCCACGCGGTGGTGCAGTGCCGGGTGGTGGCAAAAGTGGTGGATATGCTGCAGGCGCAGCAGCTGACCCCGGCGCGGATTCTGGATGTAGGCGCCGGGACCGGCCGTCTGCTGGGGAGGGTGACGGAACTCTATCCCGAAGCGAGCGCAGTCGGAGCCGATCTGGCCCCCGGGATGTGCCGCGCGGCCGCCGAGAACCTCGCCGGGAGAAGGGTGGAGATGGTGAACGCGGACGCGGAAAGCCTCCCCTTTGCCCCGGAAAGCTTCGACCTGGTCCTCTCCACCTCGACCTACCAATGGCTCTCCTCGCTGGACCAGGCTTTCTCCGAGGCGCGTCGCGTGCTCGCGCCGGGGGGGCTTTTTTGCTTCGCGCTCTTTGGCGAGAAAACGCTATTCGAGCTGCGGGATTCTTACCGGAGCGCCTTGAGCGGCGGAGCTGACCGCAGCCACAGCTTCTTCTCCAAATCGGAGGTCGAGGAGGCGCTGCAAAGGGTAGGTTTTACTGGCCCCACGGTAGCCTCGGAGCTGGAGGTCGAGATGCACCCCGACGTGCCGGAGCTGCTCCGCTCGCTCAAGCGGATCGGTGCCGGATCAACCGCGCCGGTTGCCGCCAGTGGGCTATCGGAGCGGCGCATCATGCTGGACATGATGGCGGCCTACCGGAAGAAGTTCGGAGGCGAGGACGGCATCCCGGCAACCTATGAGGTGATCTACGGCCTCGCCCGCAAACCAGGGTAACTACTTTTTCCTCTCCAAGCTCGCATGTTCCATTACAGGGGCGGTCCCTGCTCCCTCTCCCTCTGGGAGAGGGTCGGGGTGAGGGCGCTGCGGTCGGCGAAGGGTTCCTTGGTGACATCTCCCTCACTCGCCCTGCGGGCACCCTCTCCCACAGGGAGAGGGGATGTCTGATACATATCTGGATGGCTTGAACAAAAAAATAAAAGGGGGCGTCCAATCCTGGACGCCCCCTTTTTATTTCGACTTCGCGAACCTGGGCCTAAACCCTGGTCAGCTGCCGGTACATGATCCTGTGCGGCTGGTCTGCCGCGGTGCCAAGGCGCGCGTGGCGGTCTTCCTCGTACTCTGAGTAGTTACCCTCGAACCAGACCACCTTGCTGTCCCCCTCGAAGGCGAGGATGTGGGTGGCGATGCGGTCCAGGAACCAGCGGTCGTGGGAGATGACCACGGCGCAGCCGGCGAAGTTTTCCAGGGCCTCCTCGAGCGCCCGCATGGTGTTCACGTCCAGGTCGTTGGTCGGTTCGTCTAGGAGTATTACGTTGCCCCCGTCCTTCAGCATCTTAGCCAGGTGGACGCGGTTTCTCTCGCCGCCGGAGAGCATGCCGAGCTTCTTCTGCTGGTCGGCGCCGGAGAAGTTGAACCTCGCCACGTAGGCGCGGGAGTTCACCAACTGCTTGCCCAGTTGCAGCTGCTCCTGCCCGCCTGAGATCGCTTCCCAGATGGTCTGCTCCGGGTCGAGTGCGTCCCTGCTCTGGTCGACGTAGGCAAGCTTCACCGTTTCGCCGATCTTGAAGGTGCCCGAATCAGGCTTCTCCTCGCCGGTGATCATGCGGAACAAGGTGGTCTTGCCGGCGCCGTTCGGGCCGATGACGCCGACGATGCCGCCGGGGGGAAGCCGGAACTCCATCCCCTCGACCAGGAGCTTGTCGCCGTACCCCTTGGCTACGTTCTCGGCCTCGACCACGACTCCGCCCAGGCGCGGCCCCGGCGGAATGTAGATCTCCAGGTCGCGCCCACGCTTCTCGCTCTCGGTGTTCAGCAAGTCCTCGTAGGAGTTGATGCGCGCCTTCCCCTTGGCGTGGCGCCCTTTTGGCGACATCCTGATCCACTCCAGCTCGCGCTTGAGGGTCTTCTGGCGCTCGCTCTCGGTCTTCTCCTCCTGCGCCAGCCGCTTTTCCTTCTGCTCCAGCCAGGAAGAGTAGTTCCCCTGCCACGGGATCCCCTGGCCGCGGTCGAGCTCCAGGATCCAGCCTGCCACGTTGTCCAGGAAGTAGCGGTCGTGCGTTACGGCGATGATGGTGCCGGCGTAGCGCTGCAGGTGCTGCTCCAGCCAGGCGACGGACTCCGCGTCCAGGTGGTTGGTCGGCTCGTCCAGGAGCAGGATGTCCGGCTTCTGCAAAAGGAGCCGGCAAAGCGCCACGCGCCTCTTCTCGCCGCCGGAGAGGTTCGCCACGTTGGTCTCGGGGGGAGGGCAGCGCAGCGCGTCCATGGCGAGCTCGAGGCGGCTGTCGAGATCCCAGGCGTCGAAGTGGTCCAGCTTCTCCTGCACCTTGGCCTGACGGTCGCAGAGCTTCTCCATGTCGGCGTCGCTCATCTCCTCGCCGAATTTCATGTTGATCTCGTTGAACTCGTTCATCAGGTCGACGATTTCCTGCACCCCTTCCTCGACACACTGGCGCACCGTCTTGCTCGGGTCGAGCTGCGGCTCCTGTGCCAGGTAGCCCACGGTGTATCCCGGGGAGAGGATGGTCTTGCCGTTGAACTCCTTGTCCACTCCGGCCAGGATCTTCAGCAGCGAACTTTTGCCGGAGCCGTTCAGGCCGAGGACGCCGATCTTGGCGCCGTAGAAGTAGGAGAGGTAGATGTCCTTCAGCACCGGTTTCTTGTCGTAGAACTTGCTCACTCCGATCATGGAGTAAATGACCTTGTTCGGGTCTAGCGCCATCTGTCTGGTTCCTCCGTTTTTGTATGAAATTAGGCGGCAATACCTTGGTTTTCGTGGTGCGGTATCATGCTTTGGTTAATCTGGCCATTCTTACATGCAACGGGGGCGCTGTGTCAACTCCGATCGCCCGGAGTCGGTCCTTGACATTCTGTTCTTTGTATAGTTAAATCCGCCGGATCGAATAAGCTAACGAGGGGTCTCTATATGCAAACCTGCAGGCGTTTCATGCTCCACATCTGCGCCGGGCTTCTGACTGTCGCGGCATTCTCCGGCTGTGGCGGATCCAGCAACAGCGATACCATTCCCACCACGGTGAGCATCTTCAACGCCCACAGTGTTATCTTCAGAAACAACACCGCGATGACCATGGGGTACAACGACTTCGGGCAGCTGGGAGACGGCACCCTGGACAACCGCGACCTCCCCACCATCGTGCCGGGGCTTGGCCACATGGACAAGGCGGCCGCGGGCGCTGAGCACACGCTTGCCTTCAGGAACAACACCTCGGTGGTCATGGCCTGGGGGTACAACGTTTACAGCCAGCTCGGCAACCCCTCGGTATCTACCTCCGGCAACACGGGTTTCAGCTCCACGCCGGTCAAGGCGCAACTGGAGCGCCCGGTAACCGACGTCGCCGCAGGGGCCTTCCATTCCCTCGCCGTCGCCAACAACTCCGTCTGGGCCTGGGGCTACAACGGATACGGCCAGGTCGGCGACGACTCCACGACCAACCGGTCGGTTCCGGTGAAACTGACTAAAGACTTCGACGGCAACGCGCTGACGGCCACAGCCGTGCAGGTCGCCGCCGGCGGGCTCCACTCGCTCGCACTCTTCAGTGACCACTCTGTCTACGCTTGGGGGAGCAACGCCGTCGGCCAGATAGGTGTGGCCCCCGCCGACTCGATCCTTTACAAGAGGCCGAAGAAGGTGGCTGGTCTCTCGAACATCACCATGATCGCCACCGGGAACAGGTTCAACCTGGCGCTGGAGGAGACAACCACCAACGGCGTCACCCAGCAAAGGCTCTGGGCGTGGGGGTACGGCGCTGCCGGGCAACTCGGACAGGACCCCGCCGGAACCGGTCTCACCCAGCTGACAGCAGGCGATCCAAACACGGCGTACAGCGCCACGCCGGTTGTCGTGCCCGGAACCACCGTGACCATCGTCGACGGCAACACGGAGGTCATCAAGTCGATCTCCGCCGGCCTCGACCATGCGCTGCTTCTCGTCGGCGGCCAGGGGCACGCCCTCGGGGACCCGACCCACAAGGTGCGCTCCATAGGGTTCAACTTCTACGGACAACTCGGGAACAACATGCTTCCCACCCCGTCGGGAAAACTGACCACGACCAGCAGCTTCGAGCTGGTCTATACCCTGAACTCCTCCGGGACCGGCGAACTCACCGGCGTCAGCGAGATCAAGGCCTTCGGCAACCATTCCCTGGCCAAGGCGAACGGGGTCTGGTACGGCTGGGGGGACAACAACATGGGGCAGCTGGGGAATCCGGCTCCCACTTCCTCCGCCTTAAACCCGAAGATTCCGGTGCGGGTGCAGGGGCTGTAGCAAAGGCGAAACCGGGTGCGTGGGAGGGATGAAACTCCTTTTGCCGGAGCGTCCTATTTCCCTGTTTTCCCTTGACTTAGAGTTGTCACTTAGTTTAATTTGACGGATTGTTTTCACCCCCCAGGCCAACAAGAAAGGTTGCGGATTACATGGAAGAGTTGAGCGAACTGCTGCTGCAGAGAAGACGTAAGGTAGATGCATTGTGGGAGGCGGGGATCAACCCGTACCCGAACGATTACAGGCCGCAGCACACCTCGGCCGATCTGCGCGCCGCCTACGGCGACAAGGAAGTCATCGAGGAGCAGCCGCAGAGCTTCGTGGTCGCCGGCCGCATCCTTATGCGCCGCTCTTTCGGCAAGGCTGCCTTCGTGCAGGTGCAGGACCGCAAGGGTCGCATGCAGCTCTACGTCAAGAAGGACACCGTGGGCGAGGAGCTCTTCGCCGAGTTCGAAAACTACGACATAGGCGACATCATCGGCGCCACCGGCACACCTTTCCGCACCAAGACCGGCGAGCTTTCCCTGGCCGTCAGCGAGCTGCGCCTTCTGACCAAGTCGCTTTTGCCGCTTCCCGAGAAGTTCCACGGGCTCACCGACGTTGAGACCCGTTACCGCCAGCGCTACGTCGACCTGATCGTTTCTCCGGACGTGCGCGAGGTGTTCTACAAGCGCTCCCGCGTCATCCAGCTCATCCGCGATTTCATGACCAGGAACGACTTCCTGGAAGTGGAAACCCCGATGATGCATCCGATCCCCGGCGGCGCCACGGCCAAGCCGTTCGTCACGCACCACAACGCGCTGGACATGGAGCTCTTCCTGCGCATCGCCCCCGAGCTCTACCTGAAGAGGCTGGTGGTAGGCGGCTTCGAGCGCGTCTTCGAGATCAACCGCAACTTCAGAAACGAGGGGATCTCTGTGCGCCACAACCCCGAGTTCACCATGATGGAGTTCTACCAGGCCTATGCAACCTTCGAGGACCTGATGAACTACACCGAGGAGCTTCTCTGCCACGTGGCCCAGGAACTTCTCGGGACCCTCGACTTCACCTACGGCGGCGAGCCGATCAGCTTCCAGCGCCCCTGGCGCCGCTTCACCGTGAAGGAAGCGATCCTCGAGTACGGCGACATCGACGCGAAGAGCCTGGAGGACCGGGACCTCGCCTATGCCTATGCGCAGAAGATCGGGCTGGAGCTTCCCGAGGACGTGGGTTACGGCAAGCTCATCACCGAGATCTTCGAGGAGGTCGCCGAGACCAAGCTGATCCAGCCGACCTTCATCACCAACTACCCGACCGAGGTCTCGCCACTCTCCAGGAAGAACGACCACGACCCGGACTACGTGGACCGCTTCGAGTTCTTCTGTGCCGGGCGCGAGATGGCGAACGCCTTCTCCGAGCTGAACGACCCGCGCGACCAGAAGGAGCGCTTCTTGGCCCAGGTCGCCGCCAAGGACAAGGGGGACGAGGAGGCGCACTACATGGACGAGGACTACATCCGCGCCCTGGAGTACGGGCTTCCCCCCACCGCCGGTGAGGGAATCGGCATCGACCGCCTGGTCATGCTCCTGACCGACTCCCCGTCCATCCGCGACGTCATCCTGTTCCCGCAGCTAAGGAAAGAGGCGAAATAAATGCCCTTTGAGCTCTTCATAGGGCTGCGCTACCTGAAGGCCAAGCGCAAATCCACCTTCATCTCCCTGATCACCCTGATCTCCGTGGCCGGCGTGGCCCTGGGGGTCATGGCGCTCATCATCGTCCTCGCCGTGATGACGGGGTTCGAGGAGGACCTGAAGGACAAGATCCTCGGGACCAACGCGCACATCGTGGTCCTGAACGGGCTCGGTGCGGTGCAGGACTACCCCCAGGTCATCAAGAAGCTGGAGGGGATGGACGGCGTGGTAGCCGCGACCCCCTTCATCTACAACCAGGTCATGCTCTCCACCGGCAAGAACGTCTCCGGCGTGGTGCTGCGCGGCATCGACGTGAAGAGCGACGCCCGCGTCACCAACCTGCACAAGTCAATGGTGGAGGGGAAGCTGGAGACCCTGGAGAACGAAGTCGGCAAGACCCCGGGAGTGGTGATAGGGAAGGAGCTCGCAAAGAACCTGGGGCTCTTTCTGGGGGACACGGTGGACGTGATCTCCCCGATGGGTAACATCACCCCGCTTGGCATGATGCCCAAGCTGAACCGCTTCCGCATCACCGGCATCTTCAACACCGGGATGTTCGAGTACGACTCGACGCTCGCCTACGTCTCTCTCAAGGAGGCCCAGCAGTTCCTGGGGCTGGGCGACGTGGTGACCGGGGTCCAGCTCAAGGTGCGCGACGTCTACAAGACCGGCGAACTGGCGCAAAAGATCAACCAGGAGCTCGGTCCCCCGTACCATGCCCGCGACTGGATGCAGATGAACAAGAACATCCTCTTCGCGCTGAAGACGGAAAAGAGCGTGATGTTCATCATCCTGACCCTGATTGTGCTGGTGGCCGCCTTCGGCATCGCCTCCACGCTCTTCATGGTGGTCATGGAGAAGACCCGCGACATCGCCATTCTGAAGTCGATGGGGGCGACCAGCCGCAGCATCATGCGCATCTTCGTCTTCGAGGGGGTCATCATCGGCGTCCTCGGCACCGTGATCGGCGTCCTCGGCGGGCTGCTGGTGGCGCTCAACCTGGAGCCGATCGTGACCTTCGTGCAGAAGGTGACCGGGTTCGAGCTGTTCAGCAAGGACATCTACTACCTGGACCACTTCCCCTCTCAGGTGATCCCGTCGGACGTGGTGCTGATCAGCATCACCGCGGTCCTGATCTCCTTTGCCGCGACGCTCTACCCTTCCTGGGCCGCCTCGCGCATGGCCCCCGCGGAGGCGCTCCGCTATGAGTAGCCTTCTCGAGGTGAAGAACCTCTACAAGTCCTACGGGGAAGCCGCGGCCAAGGTGGAGGTCCTGAAGGGAATCGACCTAACCGTCGAGCCGGGGGACACCATTGCCCTCGTGGGCCCCTCCGGCGCCGGGAAAAGCACGCTGCTGCACATCATGGGGACCATCGACCGCCCCACAAGCGGAGAGGTGCTCTTCGACGGGGAGCCGGTCTTCGCGCTCGGGGACCAGCCGCTGGCCGCCTTCAGGAACCGCTCCATCGGCTTCGTGTTTCAGTTCCACCACCTCCTGCCCGAGTTCTCGGCGTTGGAGAATGTGATGATGCCGCTTCTGATCGGCGGCGAGAAGAGGTCGAAGGTGGAGGGGCGCGCCCGCGAGCTTTTGAGCGACGTGGGGCTCGCGCACCGGGTCACCCACCGGCCGGGCGAGCTTTCCGGCGGCGAGCAGCAGCGCGTCGCCATCGCGCGGGCGCTGGTGCGGCAGCCGAGGCTGCTTCTGGCCGACGAGCCTACCGGCAACCTCGACATGAAGACCAGCCACGAGGTGCACGAACTGCTCTACTCGATACAGCGCAACACCGGCATCTCGCTGGTGATCGTCACCCACAACGAGCAGCTGGCCGCAGGGATGAACCGCACCATCCGCGTGGTCGACGGCAAGATCGTGGAATAACCGGACTCTTTCCCGCCAGCCAAGCGGGAGGCGCCCCGGAACTGCCGCTGCCGCAAGGCTTTAGTTACTTTACTTATTGACTGTATTCCCTGGGGGCCCTTTGCTGCGTACATTGCGTACCTTGATTTCAGCCGTGCTTACCGTTCAGCTCCTGGTCTGCCCGACGTTGTCGTTTGCCCAGGGCGAGCAACATGTCCCGTCCGCTAAGCCGGCTCCTTCGGCCGGGCCCGTTCAGGCAACGCAGCCCGCACAGCCGGCTCCATCCCCTGCACCGGCACCCCTGGCGGCAGCGCCCGAGGCTGCAGCACCGCAGGGGAGCACCGAGAAAATTACCGCGATCAAGGTCAGCGGGAACCGGCGCATAGAGACCGCCGTGATCATGCCTGCCCTGCGGGTAAAGGCGAGCGATGCCCTGGACCCGGATAAGGTCGACGCCGACCTGAGAGCGATCTACCAGCTCGGTTATTTCAAGGATGTGAAGGCGCAGACCGAGCCGACGGAAGGCGGGGTGATCCTCGAGTACGTGGTGCAGGAAAAGCCGATCGTGCGCGAGGTGAAGATCGAGGGGGCGAAGGAACTTTCCCCCGAGAAGGTGCGCGAGGCTGTGGAGATCAAGCCCAACGCCATCTTCTCCCAGAAGGACCTGCAAAAGAGCGTCAAGAAGGTGAAAAAGCTCTACGCGGACGAGGGGTACTACCTGGCAGAAGTGACGGGCGACATCAGCATGCGCTCGGAGACCGAACTCAACGTCATCTTCCGCATCAAGGAAGGGGACAAGGTCCTGATCAAGTCGATCCGCTTCGAGGGGAACCACGCCTTCAAGGCGAAAAAACTGAAAAAGGCCATGGAGACCTCGGAGAAGTGGATGTTCTCCTGGCTCACCGGTGCCGGCACCTACAAGGAAGAAACCCTTAAAAACGACATGGCGCTCCTCACCGAGCTGTACATGAACGACGGCTACATCAACGTGAAGATCGGCGAGCCGAAGGTGGAACTGACCCCGGATCGCAAAGCTCTCACGGTGACCGTCGGGATCACCGAGGGGGAGCAGTACCGCATCGGCAAGCTCGATTTCAAGGGAGACCTCCTGGAGCACCGTGACGTCCTCTTCGGCAAGCTCAAGGAGAAGAGCGGTGATATCTTCAGCCGCAGCAACCTGCGCGCCGACATCTTCACCCTTACCGATTTCTACGCCGACAAGGGGTACGCCTTCGCCAACGTCGCCCCGATCACCAACCTGAACCGGGAGCAGCGCATCATCGACATCGCCTTCGACCTGGAGAAGGGGGAGAAGGTCACCATCGACCGGATCAACATCGCCGGCAACACCAAGTCCCGCGACAAGGTGGTGCGCCGGGAACTGAGGCTTGCCGAGGGGGAACTTTACAGCTCGACCGCGCTGAAGCGGAGCAAGCAGAACCTGATGAACACCGGCTTCTTCGAGGAGGCAAACCTGGTGACGGCGAAGGGGAGCGCCTCCAACAAGCTCGACCTGAACGTCGACGTGAAGGAGAAGCCGACCGGCACCTTCAGCATCGGCGCCGGCTACAGCTCGCTGGACGGCATCATCGGCCAGGGGTCGGTGCAGCAGGCGAACTTCATGGGGCTCGGGCTCAAGATGACCGCGGCCGCCTCCTTCGGCAGCAAGTCCCAGACCTACAACCTGGGGCTCACCGACCCGTATTTTATGGACACCAAGTGGACCCTGGGTGGGGACCTCTACCGCAGCGAGCGGCAGTACCTGGACTACACCCGCCGCGCGACCGGCGGCGACATCAAGGCCGGCTATCCCTTCTCCGATACCCTGAGCACCTTCTGGCTCTACAAGTACGAGCAGAAGGAGATCTTTGACGAGTCGGCGGAGCTTTTGAACAACATCGCCAACGGCGCCATCGTGGCTCCCGAAAAGACCTCCACCACTTCCGCCATCGTCGGCAGTCTCACCAGCAACACCACCGACTACCGGCTCGACCCCACGACGGGGATGATGAACACTATTTCCATGGAGGTCGCCGGCTTTGGCGGCACCAACCGCTACGTCAAGACCATCACCGAGCATACGCTGTTCCATCCGCTGCTTTTCGGGGTCGGGTCCTTGCGGGGGACGCTCGGATACGTGCAGGGCTTCGGCGGCAAGGAGATCCCGATCGACGAGAGGTTTTACCTCGGGGGGATCAACTCGCTGCGCGGCTACCGTTCCAGGACGGTGAGCCCGAACAAGACCGCCCCGGTCCCGCTGCTGGATTCAACCGGCGGCTTCGCCGGAATGACCGAAAGCCGCGTCTACCTTGGTGGCGAGATGGAGGCGGTGGCGAACGCAGAGTTCACCTTCCCGCTCCTGAAAGAGGCGGGGCTCAAGGCGGTTGTCTTCTTCGACGCGGGGAACGCGGCCAACAGCCTGAACGACACCTTCGGCAACATACTGACCAGCTACGGCGGCGGCATCAGGTGGTTCTCCCCGATCGGGCCGCTGCGGCTCGAATACGGCGTCCCCATCAACCCAAGACAAGGAATAGACTCAGGCGGAAGGCTTGAGTTCTCCATAGGGAGTATTTTCTAAATCCTGCACTGCAAGGAGCAAATCATGAAACGTCTTATCATCGCATTATTAGTGGTGTTTTCCCTTCCTTTCTCCGCTTTGGCTGCCGACGCCAAGTTCGGCTCCGTCGACATCCAGAAGGTGCTGCTCATGTCCGACGCGGGCAAAGAGGCGAAGGACCAGCTTAGCCAGAAGGCGGCCAAGTACGAGAGCGAGAAGAACACCAAGGAAGGCGAGCTGAAGAAGCTCAAGGGGGAGTTGGAAAGCCAGGGGGTCGTGCTCAACGAGTCTGCCCGCGGCGCCAAGGAGCGCGACTACCAGCAGCGCCTCAAGGAGTACCAGCGTTTCCTGAAGGACGCGCAGGACGACCTGCAGGCCAAAAACGACGAGTTCACCGGCAAAATCGTGGATGAGATCGTCAAGGTGGCACAGGAATTCGGGCGCAAGAACGGCTACACCTTCATCCTGGTGCGCAACGAGACCATGATCTACCTGGACCCGGCCGCTGACGTGACCGACGAAGTGCTGAAGGCTTTCAACGCCTCCAGGAAGAAATAACAACGATCGTTCTGCGTTCCGTGTTCAACCTTCTGCGTTAACGACCTGACACAGTTCCCCCCTTTGCCAAACCTTCCTGCAGGCAAAGGGGGAATTGTCGTTTTTATCGCCGGAGCTGGAACCGGAGCCAGGAAGCTCTGGTGAGGTTTTAGATGAAGAAATCGCTTAATGAAATAGCGCAGTACCTGGGGGGGACGGTTTCCGGCGACGGCTCTGTCTTGATCGGCGGGCTCGCGACCCTTGACGACGCGGGGGAGGGGACCCTCACCTTCCTCGCCAACCCGAAGTACGCCGCCAAGGTGGCCACCACCAAGGCCTCGGCGGTGCTGATGGGAACCGGTGGGAACACCCACGGCAAGAACGCCATCTTCCACCCCAACCCCTACCTCGCCTTCGCCAAGTTGCTCACCCTCTTTTACACCGCTCCGGCAAAGCCGCTGGGTGTGCTTCCGGGCGCCTTCGTCGCCGAAGGGGTGAAGCTCGGGGCGGACGTATCGGTGTACCCAGGCGCCTCCATCGGCGCCGGCGCAGTGATCGGGGACCGCGTGGTGCTGCACCCGGGGGTGGTGATCTACCCCGGGGTCGTGGTCGGCAACGACGTGACGCTGCACGCCAACGTGAGCGTGCGCGAGAGGTGCCGCATCGGCAACCGCGTCACCATCCACGACGGGACCGTGATCGGCTCCGACGGCTTCGGCTACGCACCCGACGGCGCCTCCTACTACAAGATCCCGCAGATAGGCATCGTCATCATCGAGGACGACGTGGAGATCGGCTCCAACTGCGTCATCGACCGCGCAGCCCTCGAGGCCACCCGGATCCGCCGCGGCACGAAAATCGACAACCTGGTGCAGATCGCGCACAACGTCGTCATCGGCGAGGACTGCATCATCGTCTCCCAGGTCGGCATCTCCGGCAGCACGCAGTTGGGAAACCACGTGACGCTCGGCGGCCAGGTCGGCGTCGCGGGTCACATCAAGATCGGCGACAACGTCATGATCGGCGCCAAGTCCGGCGTCGCCGGCAACATCGAGCCGAACCAGGTGCTTTCCGGCATCCCTGTCATGCCGCACCGCGACTGGCTCCGCTCCGCAGGGATCACCCCGAAGCTCCCCGAGATGAAGAAGACGCTCTCGGCGCTTGAGAAGCGGGTGGCGGAGCTGGAAGCAAAGCTGGCCAAGGGGGAGTAACTTCGTGTACCCCCTTTGCCAAGGGGAAGTCAACTGAGGCGCTTCAATGTAAATCTCGGCTCCGTTCGCTGGAGCCGGTGCAAGGAGAGATTATCAATGCTTGATATAGTGCAAATTATGGAGCTCCTTCCGCATCGCTACCCTTTCCTCCTGGTCGATAAGATCGTGGAGATGGAACCGGGCAAGCGGATCGTCGGCATCAAGAACGTCACCATGAACGAGCCGTTTTTCCAGGGGCACTTCCCCGGATTCCCGGTCATGCCCGGGGTCCTGATCATCGAGGCCATGGCGCAGGTTGCGGCCATCCTGGCCTACAAGGCGGCCGAAGGCGACGCGAAGGATAAGGTGAGCTACTTCATGGCGATCGACAAAGCCCGTTTCAGGAAACCAGTGAAACCGGGCGACACCCTGAGGATCGAGGTGGAGACCCTGTTCTGCAAGCGGGGTGTCTGGAGCGTCGGTGCCAAGGCGTACGTAGGCGAGACCCTGATGACTGAAGCGGAGCTGAAGGCGACCCTCGGGGACAAGTAGCCCCGTTCAACGTGGGATTCAGGGGGATTTTCCGTCCAACAGGTAAATCCCCCCCGCCCCCCCTTGCGAAGGGGGAGTCGCGTCTTTGTGTTTTACCGAAGCGAGCGCGGCAAAAATGGAGAAAGAGATGATTCACAGCACCGCAGTAATCCACCCAGGCGCCAAGATCGCCGACGGGGTTGAAGTCGGCCCGTACGTCGTCATCGGTGAGAACGTAAGCATCGGCAAGGGGACCAAGATCGGCCCGCACACCGTGATCGACGGCTGGACCGAGATCGGCGAGGACAACAACATCTTCCACATGGCCTCGGTGGGCGCCATCCCTCAGGACCTGAAGTACAAAGGGGAGAAGACCTGGCTGCGGATCGGCAACGGCAACACCATCAGGGAGTTCGCCAGCCTGCACCTGGGGACCGTGACCGGCGACGGCGAGACCACCGTCGGCGACGGGAACCTCTTCATGGCCTACTCGCACGTGGCCCACGACTGCCACATCGGCAACCATGTCATCATGGCCAACTCGGCCACCCTCGCCGGGCACGTCACCGTCGAGGACTACGCCATCATGGGGGGGCTCTCCGCGGTGCTGCAGTTCACCCGGATCGGCGCGCACGTCATGGTCGGCGGCATGACCTCGATCACCCTCGACGTCCCCCCCTACACCATCGTCACCGGCGACCGCACCGAGTCGCGGCTCAGGGGCTTGAACCTTGTCGGGCTTAAAAGACGCGGCTTTCCGGAGCAGACCATCTCCAGCCTGAAGAAGGCGTACAAGATCCTGTCGCTTTCCGGGATGAAGCTGACCGATGCGGTGGAGAAGATGAAGAGCGACATCCCCACCTGCCCCGAGCTGGAGCACTTCATTTCCTTCATAGAGTCCGCCAAGCGCGGGGTCACTAGGTAGAGATAAGGCAGACTAAGATTAAGAGTAAGGCAGATTAAGAGAAACCGATCAAGATTAGGATGAAGAGATCAAGAAGCTTTATGTTGAGGTGATGCTGAGGTTGATGTTAAGAATTACGAAAGGTTTTGCTCAATCTTAATCTTAATCTGCTTTTACTCTTAATCTGCCTTTGCCTTTAAGCTGGTTTTCAGAGGTTCGTTTGCAAGAAAAACCGAAGTCCGTGATGATCGTCGCCGGTGAGGCTTCCGGCGAGATGTACGGCGCGAGCATCGCATCCGAGATACGCGCCCTGGCCCCGGAGACCCGCTTCTTCGGGATGGGGGGCGGCAAGATGCGCAAGGCCGGCGTCGAAACGCTTGTCGACGCGGACGCCATGGCCGTTATGGGGCTGGTCGAAGTGCTCGCGCACCTTCCGGTGATCATCAACGGTTTCAACACCCTGAAGAACAAGCTCCGCAGCGATCCTCCCGACCTGTTGATCCTGATCGACTACCCCGACTTCAACCTCAGGTTCGCCAAGGTGGCAAAAAAGGCCGGCGTCAAAGTGCTCTACTTCATCTCGCCGCAGGTGTGGGCCTGGAGAAGCGGGCGCGTCAAGGGCATCGGCCGCGTGGTGGACATGATGGCCGTCCTATTCCCTTTCGAGGTCCCCTTCTACCAAAACGCCGGGGTCCCGGTCACCTTCGTGGGGCACCCGCTGCTCGACCTGGTGCGCCCGACCATGAAGCGCGACGAGGCGCTTGCCTCCCTGGGGCTTGATCCCGGGCGGCGCTGCGTCGGCCTTTTCCCCGGGAGCCGTAAGTCCGAGATCGGGAAACTTCTGGGAGTCATCCTTGAGGCCGCTGAGATCCTGAAAGAGAGGATGCCGGAATTGCAGTTCGTGCTTCCGCTAGCCTCGTCGCTGCGCCAGGAGGATCTCGATCCCTACCTTCAAGCCTCCAAGGTCGAGGTAAAGGTGATCTCCGGCCGCAACCACGACGTGATGACCGCCTGCGACGCCGCCGTCTGCGCCTCGGGGACGGTGGTGATGGAGATGGCGCTGGTCGGGACCCCGCACGTGATAATCTACAAGATGTCCACCTTCACCTACGAGGTGGGCAAAAGGGTGATCAACGTGCCGCACATAGGGATCAGCAACATCGTGGCGGAAAAGCGGATGGTAAAGGAACTGGTCCAGCACGAGGCCGAACCGCTTGCCATTGCGGACGAAGTCGACGCCCTGTTGAACGACGCGGGATACGCAGCCGAGATGCGGGAAGGGTTCGCCGCGATGAGAGTCAAGCTAGGCAGCGGAGGCGCTCTGGGAAGGGTGGCCCGGCTGGCCATGGAGATGATGGGATGAGTGCAGTAAACGAGAAAGCAGCAACCAATGCCTTCAAAAGGCTGCTGCAATACAGTCGCCCCTACTGGTGGCGCATAGCCCTGGCGGCGGTGGGGTCCCTTGGCGTCGGCGCGATGGACGGCGCCCTGGCCTACCTGGTGGAGCCGGTGTTGAGAAAGATCTTCTCCGGCAAGGAGACCGGCATCTTCGTCCTCCTTCCCATCGGGATAATCGTGCTCTACGCGCTGCGCGGCTGCTGCCGCTACACCAACGACTTCTTCATCAGGAGCGCCGGCCAGCTCGCCGTGCAGGACGTCAGGAACGACCTCTACGAGAGGAACATGAGGCTCAGCCTCGGGTACTTCTTCCGCAACGAGACCGGGACGCTCATGTCGCGGGTCCTAAGCGACGTTGCCATGATGCAGGAGGGGGTGGCGAGCGTCATCACCGGCCTGTTCCGCGACGGCATCTCGTCCGTTTCGCTTTTGTGCGTCATCTTCTACCGCGACTGGAAGCTCGCGCTTATCTCCTTCGTCGTCATCCCGCTCACCGTGATCCCGGCCCAGAAGATCGGCAAGAGGATCAAGGGGCTCGCCCGGCACGGGCAGGAGAAGATGGGGGATCTGGCGAGCATCCTCCAGGAGACCTATTCCGGCATCAAGGTGGTGAAGGCGTTCGGGCTCGAGGCGCGCGAGGTGGAGCGCTTCAAGCGCAGCAACGAAGAGTTCTACTACTTCACCAGGAAGAACATCAAGTACGAGGGGCTCTCCGCTCCCATCATGGAGTTCATCATCTCCTTCGGCGTCGCTGCCGTGATCTGGGTGGGCGGCAGCAGTGTCATGCAGGGGACCCGCAGCGCCTCCGAGTTCTTCTCCTTCATCACCGCTATGGTGCTGGTGTTCACCCCCATCAAGCGGTTGATCGCCTCCTACAACAACGTACAGCGCTCGGTGGGGGCCGCGGAGCGTGTGTTCGAGGTGATGGACGAGGAGCCTGAGATCGTGGACCTGCCGGGTTCCAGCGACCTGGGGAGGGCCAAGGGGGAGGTGGAGTTCCGCGACGTCCACTTCAAGTATGAAGACGAGTACGTGCTGCAGGGGGTGAACCTCGTGGCCAGAAGGGGAGAAGTGATCGCCCTGGTCGGTCCTTCCGGCGGCGGCAAGACCACGCTGGTCTCGCTCATCACCAGGTTCTACGACCCAACCCAGGGGGCGGTGCTCATGGACGGGGTGGATATCCGGCAGCGGACCGTAAAGAGCCTCCTGGAGCAGATCGCGCTGGTGGACCAGGAGACCATCCTCTTCAACGACACCATCGCCAACAACATCCGCTACGGCAAGATCAACGCCACCGCCGCCGAGGTCGAGGCCGCGGCACGCGCCGCCTTCGCGCACGACTTCATCCTGGAGCTTCCCGAGGGGTACGAGACCAACATCGGCGACCGCGGCGTCCGTCTCTCCGGAGGTCAGCGGCAGCGGCTCTGCATCGCCAGGGCGATCCTCAAGGACGCCCCGATACTGATCCTGGATGAGGCCACGAGTGCGCTCGACACCGAGAGCGAGCAGATGGTGCAGCAGGCCTTGAACAACCTGATGCACAACCGCACCACCTTCGTCATTGCGCACCGCCTTTCCACCATCACCCACGCCGACCGGATCGTGGTGCTTGAGAAGGGGAAGATCGCCGAGGTGGGTAGCCACCAGACGCTCATGGACAACGAAGGGCTCTACAGCCGTCTGCATGGGATGCAGTTCAAGGCGTCGTAGACAGGGATAGCCCCCCTCTCGGAAGAGAAGGGGAATTGGAACGAGAGGCTTCTTGATGTTGAAACAGATCCGATGGTACCTGGAGACCGCGCTTTTTGTCGCGGTCTCCTTTGCTGTTGCGCTCCTGCCGGACCGGGTGGCGCTGGCCGCGGGAAGGTGTATCGGCCGGCTCTTCTTCCGACTGGTGAAAGGAAGGCGGCGGGTGGCCATCGAGAACATCGCGGCGAGCCTCCCCTTTCTTGAGAACCAGCCCGGCTGGCGCGGCGGCACGGCAGAGCAGCTGGCGCGGGAGACCTTCGAGAACCTCGGCTGCTGCGTGGTCGAGGTCTGCAAGCTTTACCGCGGCAAGGGGCAGGGGCTCATCGACTCGGTCGAGTTTCGGGGGCTGGAGCATTACGAGGCCGCGCTCGCCAAGGGGAAGGGGATCGCTTTCATCACCGCCCACTGCGGCAACTGGGAACTGATGGCGCTTGCCTTCGGCGTGCGTCACCACGAGATCTCCGTGGTGGCCCGGCGTCAGGACAACCCGCACCTGAACGCGCTGATCGAGAAGATCCGCAAGGCCTACGGCAACGGTGTCATCTACAAGGACGGGGCGCTGCGCTCCATGTTCGCGGCGCTGAAGAAACAGGAGATCGTGGGGCTTTTGATCGACCAGGCGGTGCATCCCGACGGTGGGGTGCTGGTCGATTTTCTGGGGCGGCCCGCCTGGACCATCCGGCTTCCGGCGCTCATCGGGCGCAAGAGCGGCGCTCCCATGGTCCCCGGCTTCATCCACCGTGAGGGTACCAAGAACATCGTCACCCTGTATCCCGAGTACCAGATGTCCACCCTGGAGGACCCGGAGCTCGCCGCCGCTGAGGACACCAGGGCGCTGACCCGGTTCATCGAGGAGTACGTGATCCAGCACCCCACGCAGTGGTACTGGGTGCACAAACGCTGGAAGAACTCCCCTGCTCCCGCCGTAGTGGACGGGGCAGCCGGAGACTGAGCGGCACCCGCCGCAAATGGAGTCGCGTCTGCATTCCCTCCCCCGGAGGGGGAGGGAAAAAGACTAAGACCGCAAGTAAGCGGCATGCCTCCCCCCACTGGGGAGAAAAAGCTTCTCCCCTCGCCCTCTGGGAGAGGGGCAGGGGTGAGGGCGTCGCCTATAGCGGCCATCTTCAATGCAACTGCAATGACTTGCCTGACAAGGCTTTGAGGCACGGATCATAGTCCGATTGCCAGAGGGTGTTTTTATTAAATGATTGACTTCATTTACAACCTGCTGCTCTGGCTGCTGCTGCCGGTGCTGGTCCCCTACCACGCCTACCGCTCCTTGAGCCGGGGGAGGCGCACCGCCTTCATGGAGCGCTTCGGCGCCATCCCGGACAGCGAACTGGCGCCGGTTCAAGGCCAGAGGACCATCCTGGTCCACGCCGTTTCGGTAGGGGAAACCCTCGCCGCCCAACCGCTCCTCAAGGGGATCCGTTCGCGTTTCCCAGAACACCGGCTGGTGATCACCAACGTCACTGAGACCGGCCGCGGCGTAGCTCTCAAAAGCAACTCCGCCGACGTCTGTATCTATTTCCCCTTCGACTATCCTTTCGCCGTCCGCGCCGTTCTTGAAAAGGTGAGGCCCGACCTCGTGGTCATCATGGAAACCGAGATCTGGCCCAACTTCATCAAGGAGGCGGGGAAGCTCGGCATCCCGGTACTCCTCGCCAACGGCCGCATCTCGGACCGCTCGCTTTCGCGCTACCTCCGCTTTTCCTGGTTCTTCCGCCCCGTGCTGCAAAGGCTCTCCTCCCTCTGCATGCAAAGCGCGGAGGATGCAAGCCGCATCCAGGCCATCGGGGCGCGGCCGGAGACGGTCCACGTCGCGGGGAATCTGAAGTACGACATCCCGCTGCGGCCGAGAAACGCGGAGCAGGCGTCCGGGGTGAAGGCGAAGTACGGCATCCCCGAAGGCCCCTTCATCTTCACCGCCGCCAGCACCCACGAAGGGGAGGAGGGGCTCGTCCTCGAGGCGTACCGCATGCTCCTGTCTGCGCGGCCGGAGAGTTTCCTCATCCTCGCCCCGCGCCACCCGGAGCGCGCCGCCGGCGTCGCTGAACTGGTGAAGAAGAGCGGATTCCAGTTGCGGCGCCGCTCGCAGCTGGGGGCGGCTCCCGCGCCGCAACAGGCGGGAGAGGTGTTCATCCTCGACACGGTCGGCGAACTCGCAGGGCTTTACGGCGCCTCGGACCTCGTCTTCGTGGGAGGCTCGCTGGTCCCGACGGGTGGGCACAACCCGCTGGAGCCCGCGGCCTGCGGCGTCCCGGTCCTCTTCGGGCCGCACATGGAAAACTTCCGCGAGATCGCCACGACCTTCCTCGCCAAGGGTGGGGGCATCCAGCTCACAGGCGCGCCCGAACTGGGGGATAAGCTCGTTTCCCTTTCCGGCGATGCTGCCAGCCGCGACGAGATTGGGCGTCGCGGCGCGGGGATCCTAGCGGAAAGCGCCGGCTCCACCGCGCGCCACCTGGACGCGATGGCGGCGTGCCTGGGAGAAACACGTGGCTGATCTCGAACGCTATTTCAAGGAACTGATGGACGGCAAGCGCGCCGGGTGGAGGGACAGGCTCGCGCTGGCCGGCCTGCGCCTCGCCTCGCTTCCCTACGCCCTGGCGCTCGGGGCGCGGGCGCTTGGGTACGCGAGCGGCTTGATTCCGTCGCACCGGCTCCCACGCCCGGTGATCTCGGTCGGTAACATCACCCTCGGTGGAACCGGCAAGACCCCGACCGTCGCCTGGCTCGCCTCCTACCTGATCGGGTGCGGCAAAAAGGTGGCCGTCCTGTCGCGCGGCTACGGCGGGAGCGCGGAGGGGGAACTGCGCATCGTCAGTGACGGCAAAAGCCTCCTCGTGGGGCCGGAAGAGGCTGGGGACGAACCCTGCCTTCTGGCGCGCAAGGTGCCGGGGCTCATGGTGGTCACCGGGGCCGACCGTTACCGCGCCGGGCTTCTCGCACTCAAGGAGCTTGACCCGGACGTCTTCATCCTGGACGACGGCTTTCAGCACCTGAAGCTCAAGCGCGACCTGAACCTGCTGCTGCTCGACTGCAGGCGCCCCTTCGGCAACGAGCGCGTGCTACCGGCCGGGTACCTGAGGGAACCGAAGAGTGCCGTGAAGCGCGCCGACCTGGTGCTCTTCACGCGCTGCCAGCCCGATGGCGCACCGCAGCTTGCGAACCTCGACAAGCCGGTCTGCCACTCAATGCACAGGCTGAACGGCTGCGTTCCTCTGGAAGGGGGAGAGCCCCGGGCGTTTGCCGAGCTGAAGGGGGAGCGCGCCATGGCCTTTGCCGGCATCGCCGACCCGGCCGGGTTCTTCGATTCGCTGGAAAAGGAGGGGGCGCAACTGGTTACCACTCTCGCTTTTTCGGACCATATCTGCTATGGTGACGCCGAAATTGCGGCCGTTTTGCGCCTGAAGAAGGCGTCCCGGTCGACTTTCATGGTAACCACCGAGAAGGACGCGGTGAAGCTCGCCCCCTTCAAAGAACAACTGGGAACCGTCTACGTGGCGCGGCTCGATCTCGAGCCTCTCGATGCACCGCTTCTGCAAGGGATGGTGGATCGTCTTGTCGCGAACGGCCAGGCGCGGGCGCTGGAACAGAAAAAAGGCGGGGATAAACGCGCATGACCATGGCTGCCATGACTGACAACCGCACCGGGAAAAGGATCCTGGTGCTGCGCTACCGTTTCATCGGCGACACCATCCTCACCGTCCCGTTTCTGCGCAACTTGCGCCGTGCCGAGCCCGATGCCTACATCGCCTGGGTCGTCGCCCCCGGATCCTCCGAGGTGATCCAGGGGACCCCCTACGTCGACGAGCTCATCTTCTGGGATCCCCCCACCATCCATGCCGACAGCCGTTCCACCCACAAGACGCTAGGCGAAAAGCTCGGCTTCATCAGGGAGTTGCGCGCCCGCCGCTTCGACAAGGTCTACGTGCTGAAGCGCTCCTTCGGCAGCGCCGTCATAGGCTTTCTCTCCGGCGCCCCGAAACGGGTGGGCTTCGCCACCGAGGGGCGGAGCTTGCTCTTGACCAAGGGGGTGCCCTACCGGCACGGGCAGCACGAGGTGCAGAACTTCCTGGACGTCCTGCGCGCCGACGGCGTGCCGGTTGTGGACGACCATCTCGAGGCGTGGCTTTCGGCAGAGGAAAAGGCGTTTGCTGACGACTTCTTCCGCGAGCGAGGCGTCGGCGCCGACGAGCTGGTGATCGGGATGCACCCCTTCGCCGCCAACCCGCCACGCGCCTGGCACCTGGACAACTTCACCGAGCTTGCGCGTGCACTGCAAAAGCGTCACGCCTGTCGGATCCTGTTCTTCGGCGGTCCCCGCGACAAAGAGGCGCTCGATGCGATTCGCGGCGGCCTGGATGTCCCGCCCCTCGAGGCGGTCGGCTCCACCACGCTGCGCCAGACCATGGCGCTTCTCTCCCGCTGCGGGGCGCTTATCTGCAACGACAGCGGCATCATGCATCTTGCCGCCTCGCTCCAGGTGCCGCTGGTGGCGCTTTTCGGCCCGCAGTCGCCGGTCAAATTCGGACCCTGGGGAAAGGTGTGCCGCGTTGTGCGCCACGACTTCCCCTGCAGCCCGTGCCGCCAGCGGTTCTTCACCGAGTGCGAGCCGTCGGAGCGCGGAAAGCCCGCCTGCATCGAGGCGATAACCGTCGAAGAAGTACTGGCTGAAATCGAAGCCCTGCTTGCCGCAGGGGATAGGGAGCATACGGATAGATGAAAGTTCTGCTGATCAACAACGGCAAGGGATGGAGCGGGGGCCAGGAGCACCTCAAGGACCTTGCCCTGGAATTGCGCGAAAACGGCGTGGAGGTCCAGTTCCTGGTACGCCAGGACACGGTGAACGAGACGAGGTACGCAGAGCTTGGATTCAAGGTGCACCTGATGCCCTACAAGCACGGCCTCAACATGGTGCGGACCTTCCCCTGGCTGGTCTCCATGCTGCGCACTGAGCGCTTCGACATCGTCTCCATCAACCGCGAACACGACCTCGCGCTCACCGTTCTCGCCTACCGCGCGGCGTTTCCGTTCAAGCGCCACGGCAAGCTGATGATGAGCTATCACCTCCCGACCGAGCGCAACCAGTTTCTCCTCTCCGCCGTGGACGCCATCGTCAACATCTCGGTGCACGTGCAGGACAAGCTTGTGAACAGCAATCCCGCCGCCCGCGGCAAGTCGCACATCCTCTACTACGGCATCAAGCTCCCCGAACCGCCGCCGGAGCAGAAGTTCGACAACGACCGCCCGGGGCGCTACCTCACCGGGCGCCGCTTCCCGGTTATCGGCATGGTAGGGGAGTTCTGGAAGAACCAAATCGAGATGGTGGAGATGCTTCCTTTGCTGATGAAGGAATTTCCCGGCATCACCCTCGCCTTCATCGGCAACGATTCGGCGCGCCCGCTGGTCGAGCCGCTCGTCGTCCGCGCCAAAGAGCTGGGCGTGGAGGAGAACGTTCTCTTCACCGGGCTTGTGCCGCGCGACCGGATCTACGACATGTTCCACGACCTCGACCTCTCGGTGACCACGCACAGAAACGAAGGGCTCGGCATCGTGCACCTGGAGAGCCTGGCTGCGGGAACCCCGGTGGTCGGCTACAACGAGGGTGGCTACGTCGACATCTTCAAGGGTGAGGACGTGGGGATCATGGTGGACGGGACCACCCCCGACTTTGCCGCCGCGGTGACCGGGCTTTTGCAGGACGACGCCCGCCGCTTCGCCATGGGGCGCGAGGGATACCGGCTCATCGAGCGGCGCTACTCGCTCCAGGCGATGGGAAGGAGCTACCTCGGCTTCTACCGCTCGCTTCTGGAAGGACGGCTCTAGTGAGGATCGCGCTGGTCAACACGACCCGCGGCTGGGGGGGCGCCGAGGAGCAGATGCTTGTCCTGGCCCGCGAACTGGCAAAGCGGGGCGAAGCGATCACCGTGGTCGCCCGGCGTGGCTCTCCGGTCATGGCGCGCTTCGAGGCCGCCGGGCAGCGCGTCCTCGCCGTGACCCGAAAGGGTGCAGGTGCGGTTTTCGCACCCTTCGCTGCGGCGGCAGAGGCGCGGGCACAAGGTTTCGACATCATCCACAGCCACCGCGACCACGACCTGCCGCTGGGAAAGCTTCTCGCGCTTTGCTGCGGGGCGCCGCTCGTGCTCACCCAGCACTGCCGTCCCAACAAGCCCTACGCGCCCGCCTACGGCCTCGCGGACCGGTTGGTGGCCGTGTCCAGCTACATCGCCTGTGGCATCACCCAAAAGCTCCCGGGGCTTTCCGGGCGTTTCGAGGTTATCGTCAACGGGATCGACCTGGAACTCTTCTCCGGCGCGGACTCCGGGTACTGGTGCGCCCACCCTGAGGCGGGACGCCGGGGGCCGCTGATCGGGGTGGTGGGCGCCTTTTACAAGGGGCAGGAGGAGCTTGTTGCAGCTCTTCCTTCTCTTCTTGAAGAGTTTCCGCGGCTTGCCCTGATACTCATCGGGGAGGATGCGTCGAGAAGGGACAAGCTCCAGGAGCTGGCGCGGCATAAGGGAGTAGCCGAAGCCGTGGTGTTTGCCGGGAGGATTCCGCGCGAGCAGATGAAGCACGCGCTCGCCGGGCTCGACCTGAACGCGAGCGCCTTTTGCAACGAGGGGTTCGGCCTGAGCGTCGTTGAGGGGCTCGCCGTCGGGACCCCCTTCGTCGGTTACAAGACGGGAGGGTATCCCGAGATAGTTACCACTGTGGCCGCCGGCAGGCTGGTGGAGCCGGGGCAAGGGTTGGAGGAGGCCATCGCGGCGCTTTTGCGGGAGCGGCAACCGCGCGAGGAGACGGCGGAGGCGTGCAGGCAAGTGGCCGAAGAGTTTTCCCTGTGCCGCATGGTCGACGCCTACCAAAAGCTTTACCAATCCCTCAAGGAGAGAGCCTGATGTTCTCGGTATCCGTCGTCATACCCACCTACAACGGGCAGGAGTTGCTGCGCAAGAACCTCCCCCCCCTGTTCGAGGCGCTTGCACGGGTTGACGCCCCCTCTGAGGTGATAGTCGTTGACGACGCAAGCGGCGACGGCTCTGTAGATTTTTTGCGGCGGGAGTTTCCTTCGGTGATAGTGCTGCAAAACGAAAAGAACCGTGGTTTTGCCGAGACTATCAACCGTGGCTTCTCCGTCGCGGTCCACGACATCTTGCTGGCCTTGAACAACGACGTCACCGTCGAGCCGGATCTGCTGGAGAAACTCCTGCCCCGCTTCAAGGACCAGCGGATCTTCGCCGTGTCACCGAACGTGCTGGACCCGGTTACCAGACATCAACAGGCCATATTCAAGCTCCGCCCCGGCATCTGCTGGTTCAGGGACATTTCCCTGTCGCACCCCCCGGCCACCGGCTGTGAGATCCCCTTGTTCTTTGCCTCGGGTGGGTCTTCCTGCTACCACAGGGAAAAGCTAATGGAAATGGGCGGATTCTCCACCCTCTTCGCCCCTTTCTATGTAGAGGACGTTGACCTCTCCTACCATGCCTGGAAACGGGGTTGGCGCTGCGTGCTGGAGCCTGCCGCGACCGTGTGGCATCCGGCCAACACGACGATCGGGAAATACCATCGCAGGAAGAAGGTGAAGTACCTGACGGCGCGCAACAAGCATATCTTCATGTGGCTGAACGTGACCGACCCGCTGCTGGTCGTCCGGTATTTCGCCTGCCTGGTACCGTCGCTTCTCTGGGACATCGTTTCCTTCCGCAAGTACAAGCTGCTGGGGATGTTCATGGCGCTTCCGAGGCTCCCTGAAGTCCTTAAGGAGAGAAAGGCGCGCAAGCGCGCGTTCACAGTGACGGACCGCGTCGTGATGGAGCAGGTCACGCTACAAAATGACTAGCGCCCCTATGAGCAATGAGCAATTGAATCAAATTCTTTGTATCGAGCCGAATCTGCGCAATCCCAGTGGGCATTACTGCGACTTCGTGCGCGCTTTGGGAAGTCGCGCCACCGACGCAGTCCTCGAGTCTTCGTGCACCCCCGAGGCGGCTGACATACTAGAGAGGATGGCCCGGGGTTAGGGTCTCCCGTCAGGAGCCGAAGGTGGGGGGGCACTAACCGAGCGGCCACCATCGCACGCGAGACCCGTGTTGGACGCGCTTTTGCTCGACTCCGTTATCGCTACTAGCCTCACTTGGGCCGGAGCCCAGGTGGATCGCTTCGGCGTCGGCGGGACCGCCCGCGCCCTCACTCAGGAGCACGACCGGCGCATCTGTGTGGGGGCTCCTCAAGGGAGAAGGAGCGTCGTAGTCGCAGGTCGGCTGGAAGGCAAGGGTAAGGGTAACGGAGAAAATTGTGACTGATAGTGAAAAAGAGAAAGCAAAAGATCTTATTGCCGAAAACAAGCGAGCCTTCGTTTTCTGCTTGCAGCAAGCGGAAAAGTCCCTGGCTTCCGGAGCGCTACTCTCTGGTGCCGTATGGGCACAGATAGCGGCAGACGTCGCTTTCCACAAACATGCCGGCATCTTCTGTTCTCCCAGGCTTGAGGCCGTGTTGCTGAAGATATCGGGTCGGCTTGATGAGCACAAAGCAGCATCGCTGGAACACGAATCCGCAAGCTTTACCCCTGTCACGAAACCGCGCATGTTCCACGTGATGACCAATGCGTTTTCCACTGGCGGTCATACCAGGCTAGTGGAGCGCCTCGCGGGTCTGGCAGAAAGCCACGAGCATTTCCTAGTTACGACTGCACAGAGAGGTGAGTTGCCGGAGCGCCTCAAACGGACATTCTGCGCCGGGACGATAAACTGGCTCGACCTGTCCACCCCGCGCTCGGACCTTTTGACCCGCAGTCTGAGGCTGCGCAGGATATGCCGTCAGTACGCCGACGTCATCGTGGTTCACAGTCACCCGTTTGATGTAGTCCCGACATTGGCCTTCGGTGTTCCTGGCGGGGCGCCGGTAATCGTCCTCAATCATTCAGACCATACCTTCTGGGTCGGTGCCTCAGTGGCGGATGTGGTGTCGGAATTACGTCTGGCGGGCCAGGAGTTGTCATTCAGGAGGAGGCAAAGTGGGCGTAGCTGCATTCTCCCGATTCCTCTGGTGGGCGGTGAGCCTTATTCACCACAAGCTCGATGCGCAGCCAGGGAGCGGCTCGGACTACCTGAAGATGCAGCTGTTTTGTTGACGATAGCGTCCCCTTACAAGTACACCGCGATGGGGGAGTACGATTTTCTCAAGGCCGCCAGAGACATACTGGGGCGTCATGAAAAGGCCATCCTCATTGCGTGCGGCCCTGATGACTCTGGTGCCTGGAAGGATGCTTCAAATGCGGTTGACGGAAGGCTCAGGGCGTATGGTATCCAGTCGGACGTCGCGCTCTTTCACGCTGCGGCCGATATCTACCTAGACCCTTTCCCGGTAGCCTCGCTGACCTCATGGTTAGAAACCGCGCTCTGCACGGTGCCGGTACTAGGCAGGGCTAACCCGTCCGCCTCCATATTCAGCGATGGTTCTGTCATCGAGGGCGACGGGTGGACCCATGCCGTTTCTTATGAGGAGTATCTGGAACTGGCGGGAAGGCTGATTACCGACCCGAATTTTCGTGCGGACCAGGGGGGAAAGCTCCGGGAGCAGGTGATCGCAAGGCATCTAATGCCTGCGTGGGGGGGATTTCTGGAGCAGTTGCTTGCAGCCTTGCCGGAAACGCATGCAGTCCGGCAGCTTGAAGTTCGTGAGGAGGCACTGGACGACAGTGATTTCATCCTGGCCACCATTGCGAACATCACAAGCGGCAGGCGTTCGGTCAACACCTCGCTGAGAAAACATGGCGGCTGTTTCCCGGCTATAGATCGCTGGCAGCTGTTCATAAAAGGGCTTTTGGGCAAAGACGGCATTAGGCTACTGCCTTTTTCAACCTACACCGGTAGAGAACTTTTTTCTTAAGAGCAGGGGGGGGCATGGACTACTTTCTACATCCAAATGCCTTGGTCGAATCACAGAAGATAGGCAGGAACACCAGGATCTGGGCCTTCGCGCATGTGCTCCGGCAGGCGACCATCGGCTCGGACTGCAATATCTGCGACCATGTCTTCATCGAAAACGACGTCGTGGTAGGGGACCGGGTGACCGTCAAGTGCGGCGTGCAGCTTTGGGACGGCCTGCGCGTGGCGGACGACGTCTTCATTGGCCCCAACGCCACCTTTACCAACGACATGCACCCTCGCAGCAAGAAACCGTTCCAACTTCTCACAACCGTTGTGGAGTGTGGGGCAACGATCGGCGCCAACGCCACTATCCTTCCCGGTTTGACCATCGGTGCCGGAGCCATGGTGGCGGCTGGCGCCGTGGTCACAAAGGATGTCCCAGCTGGCGCCTTAGTGGCCGGCAACCCGGCGCGCCTGATCCGGTACATCGAGGAGAAGTGCTGATGTCTCTTTCCAAGTGCAAACTGATCGATCTGCCCAAGATCTCCGACCCGCGCGGGAATCTGACCTTCATCGAGGAGAACAGGCACTTCCCCTTCGACATAAAGCGCGTCTACTACCTCTATGACGTCCCGGGAGGAGCCGAGCGCGGCGGGCACGCGCACCGGGAGATGAACCAGCTGATCATCGCCATGTCCGGGAGCTTCGACGTGGTGCTAGACGACGGCTTCGAGCGGAAGCGCTACCACATGAACCGCTCGTACTACGCCCTGTACGTGGCGCCCATGGTCTGGAGGGAGCTGGACAACTTCTCCTCCGGCGCCGTCCTTTTGTCGCTTGCCTCCAACTATTACGACGAGAGCGACTACTACCGCGAATATGACCACTTCCTGCGCGACGTCAGGGGAGGGAAGTGATGGTCCCCTTTCTTGACCTGAAGGCCCCTTACCTGGAGCTGAAGGACGAGCTCGACGCGGTCTACCGCCGTGTGATGGAGTCGGGATGGTTCATCACCGGACGCGAGGTCGAGGCTTTCGAGGCGGAGTTTGCAGCCTTTTGCGGGACGAAGCACTGTATCGGCGTCGGCAATGGGCTGGACGCGCTGCACCTCATCCTGCGCGCGATGGAGATCGGCCCTGGCGACGAGGTGATCGTCGCCTCCAACACCTACATCGCCACCTGGCTTGCCGTCTCCTATGCCGGCGCCACGCCGGTCCCTGTCGAACCGGACGAGGCGACCCACAACATGAGGCCGGAGCTGATCGAGGCCGCCATTACGCCGGCTACCCGCGCCATCATGCCGGTGCACCTCTACGGTCAACCGGCGGATATGGACCCGATCCTCGATATCGCCAGGCGCCACGGTCTGAAGGTCATAGAGGACTCGGCGCAGGCTCACGGCGCGACCTACCGCGGCAAAAGGGCGGGGAACCTGGGCGACGCGGCCGGCTTCAGCTTCTATCCCGGCAAGAACCTCGGCGCGCTGGGGGACGGCGGCGCCGTCACGACGAACGACGGCGCGCTTGCCGACAAGATCCGCCTGCTGCGCAGCTACGGCTCCAAGGTCCGCTACTGCCATGAGGTGCAGGGCTTCAACTCGCGCTTGGACGAACTGCAGGCTGCGTTTTTGCGGGTCAAGCTTGCCCGACTCGACGCCTGGAACGAGCGGCGCAAAGCGATTGCGAAGCTCTACCTGGAAGGGATGCGCCTTGACCGGCTGCGCCTGCCGCGCGTCATCGACGGGGCGGAGTCGGCCTGGCATCTCTTCGCCGTCTGCCACCCCGAACGGGACCGGCTCCAGGGAGCGCTCAAGGAGGCTGGCATCGAGACCCTGATCCACTACCCGGTTCCGCCCCACCGCCAGGACGCCTATCGGGCCGTACAGCTGCCGCAGGGAAGCTTCCCCGTTGCCGAGCGCCTGGCGCAACAGGTCTTGAGCCTTCCGATGGGGCCGCACCTCTCAGCCGCGGACGCAGAGCGGGTCGTCGCGGTCGTGAACCAGGCGCTGCGGTAGACCCGATTAAGCAAACGGAAGTGATCACGGAACTGATGTGAAGCGGTTCCTCATCAAAAACATCAAGGGATTAAATGAAAAGACTTCTGTTCATAGAGCCGAATCTGCGCAGTCCCAGCGGGCATTACTGCGATTTCGTGCGCGCCTTGGGAGGCCGCGCCACCGACGCCGTCCTCGAGGTCTTTGCGCACCCTGAAGCGGACGCGATGCTGGAGCGGATGGCGGGGGTGCAGGTGTGCCGGCGGGAGCCGAGGGTGGGGGCTCCGCTTGCCGAGTGGCGCACCATCGCGCGCGAGACCCGCGCCGGGAATCCTTTCCTGGTGCTCACCGCGGACGCCCGCCACGCCGCCGCGGTGACCATGAGCGCCGCTCTTGCCGGCAAGGACCCGAAGGCTGCACGGCTCTTTTTCCACCGCCCTCCGACCACGGTCCGGGACCAGTACCTGTTTCCGCTCACCTGGGGCGCCCGCGAGCACGCTCTTGCCGTCACCTCCACCGAGCAGGTGGCCGAGTCGCTGCGGGGGATGGGGTACCGCCGCGTTGTCTGCGTGCCATATCCGGCGCAGGGACCCGCGACCGCACCTGAGCCGGTCCCATTCTCCCACCTGCTGATGGCGGGGGCGGCGCGCCTCAACAAGGGGCTCGACCTTGTTGCGGGGATGGCCGTGAATTGGGCGGCGCAGGGGAGAGACATCCCTCTTCTGGTCCAGGTCTCCCAAAAACACGCCGACCGGCACGGCCGCCGCGAGGGCGAGGTGGTGCGCGCCCTCCTTGCCTGCGGCTACCAGGGGTTGAGGGCCGACGAGAGCGCTCCGGACCGGGCCGAGTATCTCTCCCGCTTCAAGGGGGCGCTGGTCTTGGCGCCCTATGCCCGCGAGCAGTTCGCGAGCCAGGTGAGCGGCATCGTGCTGGATGCGCTTTTGCTCGGCTCCCCGGTGATCGCCACCAGCGGCACCTGGCCCGGAGCCCAGGTGGAGCGCTTCGGCGCCGGCGAGACCATCGCCGAGCGCACGCCGGAGGCGCTCTCCGCGGCCGTCGACCGGGTGCTCGCCGACTGGGACGGCTACAGCGCGAGGGCCTGCGAGGCCGCAAGGACCCTTGCCCAGGAGCATGATCCGGCGCGCCTTTTACGGGTGCTACTGGAGGGAGAGGGGGCGCTGTAGTTTTCTCCCTGGGAGGAAACGGTGCATCCGAATCACACTTTGCTTCAAAAGGAACCGATGAACGCTAAGGTCTCAAACATACTCGTCATCAAGCCGGGCGCCATCGGCGACCTGTTGCACATGACCCCCGTGATCCGGTCCCTGAAAGGGATTTATCCAGACGCCTCCATCACCATCATGGTAAGCTCCCGCGTCACCGCGCTTCTTTTCGCGGACAATCCGATGGTTGACGAGGTGGTGATCTTCGACAAGAAGGGGGAGCAGAAAACCTGGGGCGGCGTCTTCAAGCTCTGGAAGCGGCTCAGGCCCAAGCGTTTCGACCTGGTGCTCAACTACCAGAGGAGCAACCTCAAAGGTTGGGCGCTGGTGACGGCGGCCATCCCTTGCCGCGTGCTGGTCTACCACAAGACCCGCGGCCGAGTGATCCACGCCATCGTCGACCACCTGCGCCCCCTGGCCCGCCTCGGGGTAGACCCGGAGCGGGCCGACCGCTCCCTCGATTTCTTCCCCTCGCAGGTGGATACCGAGTACGCGGAGCGGTTCGTGCGGGAGAACGGCCTTGAAGGCAGGCGCCTGGTCGCCTTCAACCCCGGGACCAGCAGCGAGAACAAGTGCTGGCCCATCGAGCGTTACGCGGAGCTGGGGGACCGGCTCGCCGCGCGCGGCGTCGCCGTGGTGGTGGTCGGGAGCCGGGACGAGGCTCCGCTTGCGGCGGCGATCCGGGCGGGCATGAAGGAGCAGGTGTACGATCTATGCGGTTGTTCGCTGGGGGAGCTCGCCGCCTTGCTCAAGCACTGCGAGTTCCTGGTCACCGGCGACACGGGACCCATGCACATAGCGGCCGCGGTCGGCACCAGGAACCTGGCGCTCTACGGCCCGATCAGCCCTGTGAGAAGCGGCCCGGTCGGCGAAGGGCACCGGATAGTCATCCACGACGAACTGGAGTGCTGCCCCTGCAACAGCTTCAAGTGCAGTAACAAGGAGTTCAGGCTCTGCATGGAGAAGATAACGGTCGACGAGGCGGATAAGGTAGCGACGGAAATGTTGGCAGTCAAACGAGAGGTGAAATGAAGATGCACGTACAAGAATTGAAACTGGCAGATCTGATCCAGGCGTTCGACCGCCTGATAACCTTCTGGCACAGCGACCCGGCCGATTACAAAAGCGAGCCGGGCGAACTGAACGCCATCGCACTCGAACTCGGCTGGCGCAACTATTCGCTGTGGCACGAGGAGGACAAGGCGCGCCGCACCGACGTCGACGACAGCATGATCGCCCAGGTGAAGCGCAACATAGACGGCTTCAACCAGCAGAGAAACGATCTGATCGAGAAGCTGGACGAGGCGATCCTCGCCTGGCTCACCCCGAAGGTCGCTTTCAATAATGATCTCCCGATCAACTCGGAGACCCCCGGCTCGATCGTTGACCGCATCTTCATCATGTCGCTCAAGGTCTACCACATGTACGAGGACACCCTGCGCGACGACATAGACGACGCCCACAGAAGCCGCTCCCAGCAAAAGCTCGCCACCCTCAGGGAACAGCGCGCCGACCTGGAGCAGGCACTGCACCGCCTCCTAGACGATTACCTGGCGGGGAACCGGAAGATGAAGCTGTACCGTCAGTTCAAGATGTACAACGACCCGACCCTGAACCCCGAGCTGTACCGGCAGACAGGCGCCTGAGATGAATAGGGGAAGGAGTCTGTCGTGCGTGTTCTGATCGTCAAGATGTCTGCACTGGGGGACGTGGTACATGCCCTGCCGGTGCTGGATTACCTGGCTCAAACGGTCAAGGGGGTCGAGATCGACTGGGTGGTGGAAGAGGCTTTCCGGGACATGCTTTCCGGCAACCCGCTGATCTCCCGGTTGCACCTCGCGCGCTTCAAGGCGTGGCGCAAGAAGCCGTTCGCACTGGCCACGCTTAAAGAGGTGAACGCCCTGGCGAACACGCTCAAGGAGCGCAACTACGACATCGTCTTCGACCTGCAGGGGAACATCAAGAGCGGCATCGTCACCAGGGTCACCGGCTGCCCGAGGCGCTACGGCTTCGACCGGGAAGCCGTGCGCGAGAGCCTCAACGTCTACTGCACCACGAACCAGATACCGCTCAGGCGTGCCGACCAGCACGTGAACGACCGGGCGCTCAGGGTGGTGAGCGTTCCCTTCGGCAAGAACTACCAGGGGATGCAGCTTGCCACCGACATCTTCACCCCCCCCGAGGACGATGCGGCGGCCGAGGCGTTCCTGGCGACGCTCTCCGACGGGCTGGTCTTCGTGCTGCACCATGGCACCACCTGGAGCACCAAGCACTGGCACCAGGAGGGGTGGATCTCACTGGGACAGGAGCTTCTGGAGCTCTACCCGGAAGCCACCATCCTCCTTTCCTGGAGCGGGGAGACCGAGCACGAGGGGGCCAAGGAGATCGCCGCGGGGATCGGGCGCCAGGCGCGGGTGCTCCCCAAGCTGACCCTGAAGGGGTTTGCCGCGCTCTTGAAGAAGGTCGACCTGGTCCTTGGCGGGGACACCGGGCCCATCCACATCGCCGCTGCCGTCGGGACCCCTACGGTCAGCCTGTATCGCGCTACCGATGGCTCCCGCAACGCGCCGCGGGGAGAGCACCGGGCGGTGCAGTCGCCGCTTTCCTGCACCAAGTGCCTGCGCCGCTCCTGCGACCGGGACGACGAGTGCCGCAGGAGCATAGAAGTGAAGGCGATGCTGCAGGCCTGCCGCGAGCTCCTCGAAGCTGCCGGACCCGTTGCCTAAACCCCACTGTCCCTCCCACTGACCCTCTCCCAGGGGGAGAGGGGATTGTGGACGACTTTTCCGTTCCCAAGTCCAGCTTGGGAACGGGGTGTACGTGTAGCCCCTTTTGCTTATTGAAATGAAATAAAATCTTGGAGGTAGGTATGGCAAAGATACTGGTTACCGGCGCTGCAGGATTTATCGGCTACCACCTTTCGGAGAAGCTCCTCGCCAAGGGGTGCGAGGTGGTAGGCCTGGACAACGTCAACGACTACTACGACGTCACCCTGAAGGAGGGGAGGCTCTCCAGGCTGAAGGGGAAGCCCGGCTTCCGCTTCCTGCGCATGAACCTCGAGGACCGGGAGGGGATGAAGGAACTCTTCGCCGCCGAGAAATTCGACAGCGTGGTGAACCTGGCGGCGCAGGCCGGGGTCCGCTACTCGATCCAGAACCCCTACGTCTACATCGACAGCAACCTATCGGGCTTCATCAACATCCTGGAGGGATGCCGCCACAACAAGGTGAAGCACCTGGTCTACGCCTCGTCCTCATCGGTCTACGGCGCCAACACCTCGATGCCCTTTTCGGTGCACCACAACGTGGATCATCCGGTCTCGCTCTACGCGGCCACCAAGAAGGCCAACGAGCTGATGGCGCACACCTATTCGAGCCTGTACGGACTCCCCACCACGGGGCTGCGCTTTTTCACCGTCTACGGGCCTTGGGGGCGTCCGGACATGGCGCTCTTTCTCTTCACCAAGGCGATCCTTGAGGGGAAGCCGATCGACGTCTTCAACTACGGGAAGATGCAGCGCGACTTCACCTTCGTCGACGACATCGTTGAAGGCATAAGCCGCGTGATTGACAGCGTCCCCTCGGGCGACCCCGGCTGGAGCGGAGCGAAGCCGGATCCCGGGACGAGCTACGCCCCTTACAAGATCTACAACATCGGCAACAACAACCCGGTGGAACTCCTGCGCTTCATCGAGGTGCTGGAAACGGCCCTGGGCAAGGAGGCGCAGAAAAACCTGCTCCCGATCCAGGCCGGCGACGTCCCGGCTACCTACGCCGACGTAGACGACCTGATGCGGGACGTGGGTTTCAAGCCGGCCACCTCCATTGAGGAGGGTATCGGCAGGTTCGTCGCCTGGTACCGCGAGTTCTACAAGGTCTAAGCGGCCACAGTATCTCCGGTCCCCGGGGGCATGGAACCCTGGGACTTGCCCCGGGTGAGCCAAACAAACAAAGCAAAAAGGAAAGCTCGTGAAGAAATACCGCCAGCTCGATTTCTCAGGTGTCAGCACCTATCCCATTGCCACCCGAAAGAACAAGATGAACGTCAAGGACGACTTCGCCGGTTAGGCCGGGGATGACCGTCTCGGACCTCCTGGCCGCCATGCCGAACTAACTGCGCTCTCAGTTTTGCCATTTGCGTCTACCTGCTGCTCGCGATGACGGTAGTTGAATTGAGCTCGGGCTGTCCGTGTGGCAGATGTTACGACTTTTGTTGATGAATTTTGCTCAAGCACCGGACCTCGTGCACCTACCTCAACTTGCCACACCTCCAGATGATGCTGCTTTGAAGCATAAATAGTAGTTCGCTATTGGCTCCTCTTGCTCCCCCCTCCCCCCCTGCCGTTTCACTACATTGTCCATCTCTTCATGCATCACTGAAAAGTTACGCAACGGTTTCAATAACATTAAAATATTTGACATTAAAAATACATCACGATACTTTTGCATTCCTTTAGTCAATAACTAACTTTAACTAATAATTAATGCTAATAAAACATTCTGATGCGTTTTTAACCACCTGTCGGTTGTCTTTTGTCGTTGTTTCATGGATTCATTCACATGCTGCAGATCCTAAGAGTGTCGCGAAGGTGGAGATTGGAGCTCTGATCCAACTGGTACGGCGGGTTTCCTGATTTTTTTGACACTTTCAATGCGTTATGCGGGCCGATAGAGCTCTTCTTTGGCCGGAAGGTATGGATCCTTCTTTTCTCATTGGCATCTACAGCTTCACTAGGCGTTGGGTAGATATTCGACTTTCGGGCTATGCAGCGATCATCGAAGGACGGGGCTGGTATTTTCAGCTTTGCTTGTCTGAAGATCTAAACTCAACGGTTGATTTCCTCAACCAAGAACGTGTTGAAATGAACAGTGGATTGCGAACGTTATGCACAAGACAATAAACCTATTAATCTTCGCTGTGATAAGGAGGTTCCAGTGCTTTGCAAGATGAGACAACTCATAAAAGTTTTAATTTCCACAACTTTTCTTATCCTTGCAATGGGCATAAGTACTACTACTTTAGCTGCAGATTCTAAAAGCGCGGCAAAGGTACCGATGGGGGCTGACGGTGCGCAGGGAAGCAGCACAGGGTTGCCAGATACATTCTCTGGAGGGATGTCCTACTCTATCCCGATAGAAGTGCCGCCCGGTCGTAAAGGAATGGATCCGGGGCTCGCCTTGCAATACAAGAGTAACAACGGCGATAGTTGGACCGGGACCGGATGGGAGCTTGAACTTGGGGCAATACGACGGGATTTCAGGGAAGGGACGAATTTTAACGGTAATAGTTTTCAACTCGTGAATTCGGGGGTTGTCCAGGATTTGGCTGATATTGGCGACGGTACCTACTTAGGGGTTATAGAGAACAATTTTAGCAGAATTCAACAGAGTTTAGGTCAAGATGGTCGAAAATACTGGATTGTTACTGACAAAGGTGGGACCAAATTTACCTATGGAGTATCTGCGGCTTCACGCCAAGATGATCCAATTAATGCAGATAGCATTTACAAGTGGTGTTTGGACAAGGTAGAGGACGTCAATGGCAACTACATCACAATCACTTATACTAAAGACAATGGACAGATATATCCTTTTGAAATAAAATACACTGGAAATAGTTCCACAGGAGTATCTCCCACAAATTTAGTTCGATTTCATTTGGAACCAGCACCTAGCACTATAAGCTTTGTACCTGGTTTTTCTGTAACCACGACAAAGAGACTTAAAACAATCGAAGTAAAGTCGAACAATCAAACAATGTGGGCTTACAGCTTAGACTATTTGGTTAGTTTTAATACTGAATTGCTGGGGAGTTCTCTGCTTACTGCTGTTCAGAAATTTGATCGAAGTGCATCTGTAGACCCTACCTCGGGGGCGGTGACAAATAAAAGTAGTATCCTCAGCTTGCCTCCTGTCACATTTACCTATAATGAATTTGCCCAGGAGCAGATGCTTTCTCTTGATTCCGTCGCAGGTCCGGCCACAACAATAAATTCCAGTTCGCCCGGTGCGACTTCTGTTGACTTGTCCCGTGTGAAGGTAGGTGATTTCAACGGCGATGGCAAGACCGACATGGCTGTTGTAAACGGCTGGGGCAGTTACAGTCCCATAAGCATTTACCTTTCGAATGGTAACGGGTTCGACCCTGCTTTCGCGGGCCCAACGACTGGCGTTAGCGCATCCATCTCGATGGCAAGCATTGATATTTCCAGAGTGCTGACAGGAGATTTTAACGGAGATGGTAAAACAGATATTGGGGTAATAAATGGCTGGGGTTCATTTACCCCAATGAGTATTTATCTCTCAACTGGAGATGGTTTTGATTCAGCTATTCAAGGACCCTCCATAGGTGTCACGGCATCATTAGACGGCGCTCGGATTGACATTTCTCGCGTACAACTCGCGGATTTCAATGGCGATGGGAAAACAGATATAGGGGTCATAAATGGCTGGGGGGGATATGCTCCGATGAGCATTTATCTTTCTACAGGAACTGGCTTCAGCACGTCTACTCCTGGGCCAACTATAGGTGTTTCAGGATCTATTGCTATGGCAAGCCTGGATATTTCGCGGGTTAGGCTTGGTGACTTTAATGGTGATAGGAAGATTGATATTGGACTTATTAACGGATGGGGAGGCGTCGCCGCGATGACGATTCTCCTTTCCAAAGATGATGGTCAGTACGAGTCAGTCGCGGGCCCCTCTATATCTGTAGTTGGTAATCTAAATGGCGCACCAATAGATGTTTCACGGGTCAAAACCGGAGATTTCAACGGCGACGGCAAGACTGACATCGGGTTGGTTAATGGCTGGGGCGGCGCCTTGCCTATGAGCATCTTCTTGTCGACGGGGCGTGGATTTTTGGCCGCTACTCCAGGACCAACTATCTCGGTTATGGCTACTATTGATGGCGCGAGGATCGATATCTCTCGGGTCGCAATCGTTGACTATAACGGCGACGGGAAGTCTGATGTCGCATTAATGGCTGGCTGGGGATCACCAGCGTCTATGCAAATCTACATGTCTAAGGGGAATGGCTTTTCTACTCTTTTATATGGATCAAGGACTGACATATATACAGAGCAAGATCTAGGTCGTTTTCGTTTCGGAGATTTTGCAGGCAATGGGCAAATGGGCGTTGCTGTGATATTAAACCAGCAGACGAACGTTTATGTCAAAAGTGCTGCTAAAGGGAATACTTTGCGATCAATCGATAATGGAACCCTGGAGCGAATAGAGGTTGAGTACAAGTCATCAACAAACTATTTAGGCAACCGGATTCCCTTCCCTGTCCAGACTGTCAGTTCTATAGTCAGAAGCGACGGCAAAGGAAATATATCCCGTTATGATTACGATTACGAGAACGGCTACTACGACATAGGCGAGAGGGACTTTCGTGGCTTCGGCTATGTCAAGGTTATGCACCCTGCAGGGCCCTCAGGTGAACAGCAAATTGTAGAGACGTGGTTCCATCAGGGCAATGACACAGATTTCGACGTCGACAACCCATATGTTCCTACGGGGTACATGAAAGGAAAGCCTTACCGCGTCATGGTGACCGACAATAGCGGACGGAGGTACTCGGAAAAGAAATGGAAGTATTTTGCTGATAATGACGGCCAGGCACCCTTCTATACTCCTGTCTCACAGGTAGACGAATTCACTTATGATGCTTCCGCGGCGGCCACAGTGACGAGAACTGTGTTTGCGTCATATGACAACTATGGAAACTTGGTCGAAGAACGCCAATATGGTGATGTCGATGATCCGACAGATGATAAAACTGTTTTTGTAAGTTATAGTCTCAGTCAGAACAACTCTTCTTGGATTATGGCATTGCCATCCAGTCGAACAGTTTATGAAGGGATAGGTGTTGCGGAATCTAAAAAGAAGGCACACACGGATTTTTACTACGATGGTGTTGGCAACGGTATTGCTGGATGCAGCCAGGCTTCGACCAATCGTGTCCCCGTAAAAGGAAATGTGACGCGCACAGTGTCTTGGAACAATACTGGAGGAGCTAATTCTGAACAGGGTGCCGCTTATGATGGATACGGAAATCAGGTTTGCAGTCGCGACGCGAATGGCTATATCTCAACGGTATCGTTTGACGCTTTGAACACCTTTTCACGGGTAAACACCAACCCCCTTGGGCATAAGACGACAACGATTTACTACGGTGTGGATGGTCAGGTGGCAGATAAAGGGCTGTATGGGCAGGTGAAGTCGGTCACAGATCCCAACGGAGTAACTACTACCTATGAATATGACACACTCGGCAGAAACACCTATGAAAGTCATCCGAGCGGCTTATGGAAAAAGACTCAATACCGAAATTGGGGTACGGCGTCTCAAAATATCAGAATCGATTATCCTTTAGGGCTGTGGTCTGAGATTTACTTTGATGGACTGCGGAGAACGGTTAAAAAAAGGGAAAGTGGTCCTGACGGCAAAGTCATTGTAACTGAAACCGGTTACGATACACGAGGGAATACGGTGCGTTCCTCTTTCCCTTACTTTGAAGGTCAGGAATCACCGAGGTACAAAGCAAATGTATATGATGCTGTAGGGCGCATTATCAAATCTTATAACGAAGCTGAAAAGGTCGCATCTACTGTCCAGAAATGCTATGGCAATAACGTAAGCGTGACAATAGATGCTAACAACCATCGGAAAAGAGAGACTTTTGACGTCTACGGGAATTTAGTGAGGGTAGACGAATATACCGGAACCTATTCGACCTGTTCGACGGATGTTCTCACTCCGTACGCTACAACCAGATACCGATATGATGTGACAGGGAATCTTCGCTTCGTAACCGATGCTAAGAACAATCAAACTGAGATGGTGTGGGATTCTTTGGGTAGGAAAATCTCTATGCGCGACCCTGATATGGGGGCGTGGTCGTACGAGTACGATCCTAAAGGCAATCTTCGGTTTCAGACCGATGCAAAATCTCAGCGAATAGAGTTTAGGTATGATCCCTTAGATAGGCTGTTATTTAAAATATATCCTGACCAAAGGTATGTCTCTTATGTGTATGACCAAGCATTCTCCTCCTTCCCGAAGGGGCGATTGACCACAATGGGGGATGCGTCTGGTGTGACTTACTACTACTACGACAACACCGGGAATGCCACCACAGTATCGAAGGTAGACGGCGCCGTTACATATGCAATGAACTCGACATACGATGCCCTTGGAAGGATGTTGACGCTCCAGTATCCTGATGGTGAGACTGTAGCTTTCAGCTACAACGGCCCGAAGTTGTGGAAAGCAGGAAATTACGCTACCTTCACTGGTTACAACGCCCTTGGCCAGAAAGGTGCCGTTACTACTGGTAACGGTGTGACCAATTCCTATTCGTATTACTCCGAAAATAATAGGCTCAAGACGATAGCTGTAAATAGCCCCACTCAGGGATCACTTGTAAAACTTACGTATTCTTACTACAACATTGGCACTGTAAAAAATATAGTAGACAATATATCTGGTGGAACTAGAGGGCAATCATTCACATATGATGCCTTGGACAGACTTACGAGTGCCACTGGAGTCTACGGGCCTCTGACATATAGTTATGATGAAATCGGAAACATCAAAAACAAAGAGGGAATTACTTTTCAATACCAACATCCTTCTAAGTCTCACGCACTGACTTCAACCTCCAGCGGCCGTTCGTTTGTCTATGACAACAATGGTAACGCTATCTCCGACGGGGTCCGCACGTACGTATACAATTATGACAACTTGACGGAAAGCATCAACGGTGGTGCTGTGCGATTGGTGTATGACGGGAGTGGATCCAGAGCAAAGAAGATCACGGCCGGTGACACCAAGACTTACATCGGCAAATATTATGAGTGCGTAAACGGGGTATGTGGTAAGTATGTTTTTGCGGATGGTGATAGAATCGCTTTGAAGACACAAGGGCAGACCCTATACTACCACCCAGACCACTTGAGTAGTTCAGTAGTGATAACTGATGCCACTGGCAGCAAGGTCGAGGAGTTAGGATACTACCCGTATGGAAAAGCTAGCAAAGATGTCGGGAACTTAAATCTTAATCACAAGTTTACCGGCCAAGAACACGATGCCGAGACGAACCTGTACAACTACGGGGCTAGGCTCTACGACCCCGAGATTGGAAGGTTTATCACGCCTGACACCATCGTGCAGGACTACACCGACCCTCAGACCCTGAACAGGTATAGTTACGCCAGAAACAATCCCCTGCTGTACACAGACCCGTCAGGTCACTTTTTCCTTGTTGACGACATTCTTATCGGCGCTGCGATTGGAGCTGCTATCGGCGCAACCTCGTCTGCCATTACCGGCGGAGATATCGGCATGGGTGCGCTTACTGGAGCAATCACTGGTGGAATCTTCGGTGGGGCTGGGTGGGCTATAAGCCAGTACGGTTTCAACATCACAAATTCGTTGGCTCAGACGGGGATACATATGGCAGCGGGAGCTGCATCTGGCACAGCCAATGCCGCGGTAATGGGAGGAGATGTTGGCATGGGCGCTGCTATCGGGGGCGTTTCGGCCGGTGTAACGAAATTCGCGGGCGGATTCTTGCCCAAGGATTTTGGGTCCCAGCTTGCGGGCAGAACAGTAATCGGGGGCATGATTGGCGGAACCGTTGCCGAGATTTCAGGTGGTACATTTGGAGATGGTTTTAAACAAGGTGCAATAACATCTGCCATTGGATTAATTGCTAATGAATACAACCCACTTCATAGAAGTTATGGTGGCAATCCCGTACTTACTAGGCAAGGCAACAATCCCTCCACTGAAGTTTTTGAGCCTCTAAGAAGCGGAACGATAGCGGGATACTGGGAGGCTGCCAAAGGAATGGTCTCTCAAGCTTTTCAAGCTTTAAGTGTGGCGCTAGGTGGAGCTGTTGCTGCTGAAACGGGAAATGTAAACGCCGGTGTAGCTACATATGAAATTCTAGATACCTACGGGAGCCTTGTGCAGGGGAATCCTTCGGATATCCCTCGAATAAAAGTACCATTGGGCGAACCTTTGAATCCGCGACCTGCCTATTAACGTCCAGTGGAGGTAAAGGGATGTATGTAATCGCAGTTTTTTTACTCATATTTGCATCGATAGCGTATACCCGTGCTATTTACGGAAGCAGGAGCGGCAAGCCGTTGCCCTTCAAAAATAAATTAGTATATGGCTTAGTTGCTATCGTTCTTACTATCATTTCTCTGATGTTATTCACTTACAGGTAATCGTTGCCTTAATGAGCGCAAAAATAAGAGAGTCGATGGACCTCTGAAGTGAATAGATTCTCGCAGGAAAACTGCAGGCCGCCACCGTCTATGAGTGAAAGCAGCTCTTTGAAAAGCGAATTCCCAGGGGGGGGGAAGGAGGTCTTCAGGGGGCGAAAAGGCCGTCGCATCATTTACCGGCCAAGAACACGATGCCGAGACGAACCTGTACAACTACGGGGCTAGGCTCTACGACACGGACATGGGAAGGTTCATCTCCTCCGACACCATCGTGCAGGATTACACCGACCCTCAGACGCTCAACAGGTTCAGTTACGCCAGAAATAATCCGCTGCTATACACAGATCCGTCAGGTCACTTTTTCCTGGTTGACGACATTCTTATCGGCGCTGCGATTGGAGCTGCTATCGGTGCAACCTCGTCTGCCATTACCGGCGGCGACATCGGCATGGGTGCGCTGACGGGTGCAATCAGCGGTGGTATTTTTGGTGGGGCCGGTTGGGCTATAAGCCAGTACGGTTTCAACATCACCAATTCATTGGCTCAGACAGGAATACACATGGCGGCGGGAGCAGCGTCTGGCGCAGCCAATGCCTCTGTAATGGGTGGAGACATTGGTATGGGGGCCGCGATTGGTGGACTTTCTGCGGGGGGGGCGAAATACGCAGGCGGATTGTTGTCAGACAATTTCGCTAGCCAGTTTGCTGGCAGAACAGTAATTGGTGGTGTGATTGGTGGGACCGCTGCAGAGATATATGGCGGTAACTTTGGTGAAGGGTTCAAAAACGGGGCTGTAAACTCATCTATTGGCATGCTAGCCAACGACACGTGGCATAAAAATCAAGAAAAAGCTTATGCCGCCTTAAAAAAAATGTACAGCGGTGCGAAGACTGCTGTCACTAAAGGCTATGAGGGTGGAAAAACTGCTTTAGCCTCTGCAAAAGATTCTGTTGCTGGAATGGCAACAAATGGCCCAACAGAAGCAAGGGCCACTTTGGCACTTGCTGCAACGCCAATGGTTGCTGCTGGTGCGTCTGTTACTGGACCGTATGCTTTGTCTTATGCCCTGATGAATCCACAAGGTGTTGTGGATTTTGCTGAAGCGCTAGCACCAGGGCCGCCAGGTCCAAATAACTGGGGCAGAATATTTGGTGGCATCGACTTTTTGCAATCCATTAATGGAAAATAAGAAGGTGCATAGTGACAAAGAATGAAAGAATTAATTTGGTGATTGCTGTAATTGTGATTGGCATCGGACTCAATCTAATATTTCACACTGGTACCTATAGTTACAGAAACCATCTGTATGTACAATTTGTAGATTCACCAATAAAAGAAATTTTTGGAATTATATGTGTGCTATGGGGGGTATATCTTGCCTTTATAATAACAAAGGGGCATCTAAAATAAAAATATTTCTTTCCGATGATAAAATGACAGAGCCAACTTTAGATACTATACCGAAGAATTCAAGGTTGAAGCCGTCAAGCAGATCACGGAGCGAGTCCATTCAGTTTACGATGTCAGCCGACGCCTAGGCGTAACGACGCACAGCCTCTATTCTTGGTGCAAGAAGTACGGTAAAACCAAAGAGCCTCCGAGCCAAGCTATCGATCATGCCGCAGAAATTCGGCGCCTTAAGGCCGAGCTGAAGCGAGTTACTGAAGAGCGAGACATACTAAAAAAGGCCACCGCATACTTCGCAAAAGAGTCCCTGTGAGGTATGCGTTTGTCCGGGCCAACCAGGAAGAATTCGCCATCAGGAATCTCTGCAAGATGATGAGGGTCCATCGTAGTGGCTACTACGCCTGGCTGAACCAACCCAAGTCACCTCGTCAGGTTGAGGATGAGCGACTGTTGGGACTCATCAAGCAGTTCTGGCTGGAAAGCGGGTGTATCTACGGCTACCGCAAGATTTACAAGGATCTACGGGAGCTCGGCGAAGTCTGCGGTATAAACCGTGTCGCCCGCCTGATGAAGAAAGAAGGGCTTAAAGCACAGGTTGGATACCGCAACCGCGCTACAAGAGTGGCAATGTCGCTATCCAGGCGGAAAATCGTCTTCAGCAGGATTTCGGTGTACAGCATCCCAACCAAACATGGGTCACCGACATCACGTACGTGCGCACCTATGAGGGGTGGCTGTTTCTGGCGGTTGTGATTGACCTGTTTTCACGACAGGTGATCGGATGGTCGATGCAACCCCAGATGCACGTTGATCTGGTACTCCAGGCACTACTGATGGCCGTCTGGCGGCGCAAACCTAAGAACCAGGTGGTAATTCACTCTGATCAAGGGAGCCAGTACACCAGCAGCGACTGGCAGGCATTTCTGAAATCGCACAACTTAATTTGTAGCATGAGCGGTCGTGGCAACTGCTACGACAACGCTGTTGCCGAAAGCTTCTTTCAGCTGCTCAAGCGCGAGCAGATAAAGCGGAAGACCTATAAAGACCGTGATGAGGCTAGGCAGGACATCTTCAACTACATTGAAATGTTCTACAACCCAATCAGACGCCATGGGTACCATGACGACCTATCGCCGGTTGAGTTTGAAAGACGCTATTTCACGAATTCTGCGAGTGTCTAGAAAACTGGGTGCGATTCAGTTTTAAGAAATACATACCGACTCATTTCATCCCCCTCGCTTTCAGCAGTCCTTCCTTTTTCAATTCCACCCCCTCTTTTGTTTCACCCCTCGCGTTGTGCCTGCCTCGGCCGGGAAAAACTTGCAAAATGACTGCGAACGATGGCATATAGGTGCGTTAGCTCAAGAACACTGTCACAAGGTATTACCATTGGGTTAGAAAAAGGATCTAGGCATGAAATTCAAAACGCTCGATTTCTCAGGTGTCAGCACCTATCCCATCGCCACGCGCAAGAACAAGATGAACGTCAAGGACGACTTCGCCCTGCCGGTCAGGCCGGGGATGAGCGTCTCGGACCTCTTGGCCGCCATGCCGAACCAGCTGGGCTCCCAGTCCCTGAACCGGGTGATCGACGCCGTGGTCGCGGCGCGTAAGAAGGGGAAGCCGGTGGTGATGGCCATGGGGGGGCACGTCATCAAGTGCGGCCTGCAGCCGGTCCTCAAATCCTTGATCGAGGCCGGCGTCGTCACCGCCGTGGCGCTCAACGGCGCGGGCTCCATCCACGATTTCGAGATCGCCCTCATAGGCGCCACCAGCGAGGACGTGGGGGCCGTGCTGCACGCGGGGAACTTCGGCATGGCCGAAGAGACAGGGAGCCAGATCAACGAGGCGCTCAAGAAAGGGGTGGCACAGGGGCTTGGCCACGGCGAGTCGCTCGGCCGCATGATCCTCGAGCGCGAGCTCCCCTACCGCGAGCAGAGCCTCATGGCCACCTGCGTGAAAAACGGGATCCCGGTCACCGTGCATGTCGCCATCGGCACCGACATCACGCACCAGCACCCCTCCGCCGACGGGGCGGTTTTGGGGGCTGCGAGCTTCACCGATTTCCGCACCTTCGCCTCCGTCGTTTCCGAGCTTGGGGACGGCGGGGTCTATCTGAACATCGGGAGCGCGGTGCTCCTGCCTGAGGTGTTTTTGAAGGCGCTCTCCATAGCGCAGAACCTGGGGCATCACGTCGATCACTTCACCACCGCGAACTTCGACATGCAACAGCACTACCGTCCTCTCACCAACGTGGTGAAGCGCCCCACCTCAGGGGAGAGCCGCGGCTACACCGTCACCGGCCATCACGAGATCATGATCCCGCTTCTGGCTGCGGGAATACTGGATAGGTTAAAAGCATAATCAAAGGCTTTCACCACAGAGGACACAGAGGAGAATCAAACCCTTTAAAAGCCTGAAACTGGGATGAAAGGGATACAGGGGATAACTGCAAAAGAACAAAAAGCTTTGGTTAAACCAGAAGTTGTTTTTAGTTTTATCCGTTTTTATCCCTGTTAATCGTCTTTTTGGTTTTGCCTTTCCTCTGTGAACCCTCTGTGGTGAGCGCCTCTAGTTTTTTTGGGGAGTTTCTATGGAACGTAAGGAAGTTGAATCCTTTTTCGAGCGGGCCGGATCGATCCGGGCCCTTGTTATCGGCGACCTGATGCTGGACGAGTACCTCTGGGGACGGGCGGAACGAATCTCGCCGGAGGCCCCGGTGCAGGTGGTCGAGGTGGCGAGCGAAGACCTGCGTCTGGGAGGCGCCGGGAACGTGGTCAACAACCTCGCCGCCCTGGGATGCCAGGTGAGTGTCTGCTCGGTGATAGGAAAGGACGAAAACGGCGCGCTACTGCGCCGCGCCTTGGAGGAGAAGGGTGCGGGGCTGGAAGGCCTCTTCGAGGAAGGCGAGAGAAAGACAAGCAAGAAGACCCGCGTCCTCGCGGCGAACCAGCAGATCGTGAGGATCGACCGGGAGACCAAGTCGTCCATAGGCGCGGGCAGCGAAAAGGGGATCATCGACTACCTCTCGGCGAAAAGCGGCGACTTCGACGTCATCGTGGTCTCGGATTACCTGAAGGGGGTCCTGACCCCGGCGGTCCTCTCGGCGCTTTCCCGCACGGGAAGGGCGCTGGGGATTCCGGTGGTCGTAGACCCCAAGGGGAACGACTACGGCAAGTACCGCGGCGCCACCATACTCACTCCCAACCGCAAGGAGGCTGAAATCGCCTCGGGGGTAGCCATCACGGACCAGGAGTCGCTGCAGCGCGCGGCGGAGGGGCTTCTCTCCTCCCTCGAGCTCGACGCACTCCTCATCACGCGCAGCGAGGCGGGGATGTCGCTCTTCCCGTCGGCCGGGGAGGCGGTCCACATCCCGACCGTGGCCCGCGAGGTCTTCGACGTGACCGGCGCGGGGGACACGGTGATCTCGGTCCTCTCCCTGGGGCTTGCCTGCGGCCTTTCCATGGCTGACGCTGCCTGGATCGCCAACGTGGCGGCAGGGATCGCGGTCGGCAAACTCGGGACCTCGACCGTCGCGCCGGAGGAGATCATCGCCGAGGTGGGGCACGGCGCTAAGGACAGCGACTCGAAGATCAAGAACCTGGACGTCCTGTCCCACGCCATTGCCCACGAGCGCTCGCGTGGCAAGAAGGTGGTCTTCACCAACGGCTGCTTCGACCTTCTGCACGTGGGGCACGTGAAATACCTGCAAAAAGCGAGGGGGCTAGGCGACATCCTGGTGGTCGGTCTCAACACCGACGCCTCGGTCCGCCGCCTCAAGGGGGAGAAACGCCCCCTCATCGAGGAGACGGAGCGGGCTCACATACTGGCGGCCTTGGACTGCATCGACTACGTGGTGCTTTTTGACGAGGACACCCCGCTCAAGGTGATCGAGGCACTGGCCCCGGACATCCTTGTAAAAGGGGGGGACTACAGCATAGAAGGGGTGGTCGGGCGCGAGTTAGTGGAGGCACGCGGTGGGCACGTGGAGCTGATCCAGTTCGTCGACGGCAGGTCCACCAGCCGGATCATCGAGAAGATCCTCTCCTCGTACTGAGAGTCGTGGAAGTGGCTGGATGAGGGACTTTTTGCATCTCATCAGGGATGCCGTGAGGCCTGGGGCTGGGGCCTCGGAGACCGCTGTCGAAAGGTTGCAACCACTGTTTTGCATCCTTTTTCAATCTTTGTGCCAAATTTCCCGACTCGGCCAAAATTGGCTTTACAGTGAAATTCTATGATGCTATACTTTGCAGCGGAATTATGAATAACTTCAATAATATCAAGCGATTTCTCGGTCTGGCAGCCGTCGTCGCATCCCTTTTGGTGGTAGCTACAATTCTGGTAAGGATGGACCACGGAGTGGTGCCGAAGCTGCCGGTCAGGAAGCTTCCGCTGCAGGTGGACATCTCGCTGCAGAAATTCCACTACACCGAAACCAAACAAGGGGTGAAGCGTTGGGACCTCGCGGCCGATAAGGCAGAGTACAACAAGACGAAGGACCTTACCTCCCTCACTGGCGTCAAGCTCACGGTAGCCGGGGGTGCTAAGTTCGGAGACCTGGTGGTTACCGCTGACCGGGCGGAATACCACAACGACACCCGAGACGTGGCCCTGACCGGCAACGTGATAGGGGTGAGCAGCAAGGGGGTCCGGTTCTCCGCCTCCAATGTCAGGTACCTGGCGTCGCGCTACCTCATGGTGAGCGAGGACCGGGTCCGCTTCAGCGACGGAGGCAATCAGCTGGAGGGGGTAGGGATGGAGTTTCAGACGCAGACACGGAGGTTCAAGTTGAAAAAGGACGTGAGCGCCGTATTCCGGCAGCAGGAGGCCAGGTGATGCGGAGCGTCTTTTGCCAGTTAATGCTTTTGCTGCTGCTCGCTTCGGCTGCCATGGCCGCGCCGATAAGCGGAAAAGAGCCCTTAAAGGTTAAGTCCGACAACTTAACTGCCGATAACGAAAAGAAGACGGCGACGTTCGAGGGGAAGGTGGTTGCCCACCAGGGCGAACTGACCCTTTACACGGACCGTCTGGTGGTCTCCTCCGACGGCGAGGGCAATGAGCTCTCCAAGGTGGAAGCCTTCGGCAACGTCAGGATCCTGCAGGGAAACCGGCAGGCCACGGGTGGGCATGCGGTCTACGACCCGAAGCGGGGGGTGATCCTTCTGGATGGCAACCCCAAGGTCATGGCAGGGGAAGACGTCATCACCGGGAAGGTGATCACCTACTTCATCAACGAACAGAGAAGCGTAGTAACCGGCGGCCCGAAGGAGCGGGTGGAAGCGGTCATTCACCCCGGAGGGAAAAATGTCGGCGCAAAACCGTAGCACCCTTTGCACCAAGGGGCTTGAGAAGGGGTTCAACAAGCGCAAGGTGGTCCGCGGAGTGGACCTCGAGGTGTCGTCGGGAGAGGTAGTTGGGCTTCTGGGGCCCAACGGGGCCGGCAAGACGACCACTTTTTACATGGTCGTGGGGCTTTGCCGCCCAGACCAGGGAGAGGTCATGCTGGACGGCGAGCCGATCACGGCGCTCCCCATGTACCAGCGCGCCAGGCGCGGCATCAGCTATCTTCCCCAGGAGCCTTCGGTCTTCAGGCGCCTGAGCGTCAGGGACAACCTGATGGCGGTGCTGGAAACCATGGACCTCGAAGAGGTGAGGCGGAAGGAGCGGGTCGAGGAGCTTCTGGGCGAGTTCCGCATCGAGCACATCGCCGGGAGCAAGGGGTACGCTCTTTCGGGCGGAGAGAGACGCCGGGTAGAGATAGCCCGGGCGCTGGCGACCGATCCGGCCTTCATTCTCCTGGACGAGCCGTTCGCCGGCATCGACCCCATCGCGGTGATCGACATACAGAGCATCATCACCACCTTGAAGGACAAAGGGCTCGGTGTGCTGATCTCGGATCACAACGTGCGTGAGACGCTGGGGGTCTGCGACAAGGCGTACATCATGAGCGCCGGAGAGGTGCTGGAATGCGGGGACCCGGTCCAGATCTCCCAGAGCAAGAAGGCACGCGAGATCTATCTGGGCGAAAAATTCAGGCTTTGACAGCCGCAACGCTCTTTGTTCTGTCTCCAATTCCGTCGTTTTAAAAAAATAATGCTTCGGCCGTTTTCCAAATCGCCTTCCGCGGTTATAATGAGGATAGGCGCAAGTCATAGCTGAGGCTGACCGGACATCAATAAAACAGTGCAAGCGAAGAACTGCAGGTTGTAACTGTTAGGCCGGCGATCTTGAACGAAGAAGCAGAACGTAGAACTTCATTCATTTAGAAAGGAACTGTCGTAGCAGCACACGGATTCAGCGAGGACTTATGGCAATAGAGATGCGCCAGCAGATGAAAATGAGTCAGCAACTGGTGATGACGCCCCAGTTGCAGCAGGCCATCAAGCTCCTCCAGCTTTCCCGGCTGGAGTTGCAGGACGTAGTACGTCAGGAGCTGGAGGAAAACCCCATACTCGACGAGGTTATCGAGCAGGAGGAGACCCGGGAGCCCGAACAGATAGAGCTGCGCGAGAAGGAAGCCGAGCCGGAGGCCGCTGCGAGCGACTTCCAGGAAGTGCGGGCCGGCGAGGAGACGCGCGAGGCGGACTGGGATTCCTACATCGACGGCTACAACTACAGCTCCGGAGAGCAGTACTACGACGACGAGGACCGCCCCTCCTTCGAGAACCTCCTCACCAAGAAATCAACCCTGTTCGACCACCTGATGTGGCAGCTGAGCCTGACCCGCCTCACCGAGCGCGAGATGGCGGCTGGAGCCGAGATCATCGGCAACATCGACGAGGACGGCTACCTGCGCGCCTCCCTCGAGGACATAGCTTCCGCCTGTGTCCAGGTAGCCCCTTTCCGCGAGGAGGTGCTCGAGTGGTCGGGGCTTTCCGCTGACGCCGGCGAGGAAGAGATCGCCGAGGCGGCCGACGGGTTCTCCGCCACGGTGCTGGTGCCGCTCATCGATTCGGTTCTGAAGCGGATCCAGGAATTCGACCCGGTCGGCGTCGGGGCCCGCGACCTGCGCGAGTGCCTCCTGATCCAGGTGGCTAGTCTCGGCATGGCGGGGAGCCTCGTGGAGTCGCTTCTGCGCGACCACCTGAAGGACCTGGAAAGTCACAAGTACAAGCAGGCCGCCAAGGTGTTGGGGGTGGAGGTGAACGACATCCTCGCCGCCACGAGGATCATCGCGGAACTCGACCCCAAGCCGGGGCGGGTCTTTGGCAGCGACGACGTGCAGTACATCTCGGCCGACATCTTCGTGCACAAGGTTGGCGACGAGTACGTGGTGATGCTGAACGACGAGGGTATGCCCAACCTGAGGATCAACCCCATCTACGCCCCCGAGGCGAAGAGCAGCCGCCCGGTCGACAAGGTGGCCGAGGACTACATCGGCGAGAAGATGCGCTCCGCCCTGTGGCTCATCAAGAGCATCCAGCAGCGCCAGCGCACCATCTTCAAGGTGGCGAAAAGCATCGTTAAGTTCCAGCGCGACTTCCTCGACCGCGGCATAGAGCACCTGCGTCCGCTGGTCTTGAGGGACATCGCCGAGGACATCGGCATGCACGAGTCAACCATCAGCCGCGTCACCACCAACAAGTACATGCAGACCCCCCAGGGGCTCTTCGAGCTGAAGTACTTCTTCAACTCCGGTATCTCGACTGGTGAGGGGGACTTCATCGCCTCCGAGAGCGTGAAGAGCAAGATCAAGGAACTGGTCGACAACGAGGATTCCAAGCGCCCTTACAGCGACCAGCGCCTGGCGGAGCTCCTCTCCGATCACAACATCGTCATCGCCCGCCGCACCGTCACCAAGTATCGCGAGATGCTCCGGATCGGTTCGTCCTCGGAGCGCAAGAAGCATTTCTAACGCGGGCGCCGCCGGCCGGCGCGTGAGCCGCGTGTATTGACAATAAAGGGAGGTACTTATTATGCAAACAACCGTGACGTTCAGACACATGGAGCCGAGCGACGCTCTCAAGAGCTACGCAGAGGAGAAACTGGAGCGGGTTAAGAAATATATAGACGAGCCGATCGTCGTCCAGGTATTTTTGACCGTCGAGAAGATCCGCCACATGGCTGAGGTGACCATCACCGCCAAGGGGATCACCATCAAGGCCGCAGAAGAAACCAACGACATGTACGCCTCCATTGACGCCGTCTCGGACAAGATCGAGCGCCAGCTGCGCCGCTTCAAGGAGCGCATCAAGGCCCACAAGCCGGCCCCCGACGCCCGCGAGCGCCAGGTGCAGAAGAGCATCGTCGAGGCCCAGAGCATCGAGGAGGGGGGCCAGGCCCCGGTCATCGTCAAGACCAAGAGCTTCTCCATGAAGCCGATGTCCGTCGAGGAAGCCGTGATGCAGATGGAGCTTCTGCACAAGGACTTCCTGGTCTACACCGAGTCCTCCACCGAGAAGATCAACGTGGTGTACCGCAGGAAGGACGGCAACTACGGCCTGATCTCCCCGGAGACCACCTGATCGCCGGCAAAGCGGCAATCATGCTGAAAACCGGAGCTGAAAGCTCCCGGTAAAGGATCGGGAGGCGCCCCCCGTGGCGCCTCCCGCCATAACTACGGCCCCTTCTGGGGCTTTTCGCTTGCACGGGGGAAAGGTCGGCGCAATTGACTAGCATGAGCCTCAGCATCAAGGATCTCCTGGAAGACAAGGCCTACGGCCTGGACCTGCAGCTTGTCTGCGGCGAAACCGGCCTGGGCAACCGTCTCTACAGTTCCCGCATTCAGAAACCGGGGCTGGCGCTTACCGGGTACACGGAGCATCTGCACCCGGACCGGGTCCAGGTGCTGGGCAACACCGAGATCTCCTACCTGAGCCAGATCCCCGAGGAAGTGGGGAGCCGGCACATCGAGAAGCTTTGCAGCTACCCCATCGCCTGCTTCATCGTCACAAAGGGGCTCGATCCGCCCGAATTCCTGAAGAAGAGCGCGCATGACGCCGGGATCCCGCTTCTGGGAACGCACCACCAGTCCTCCACCTTCATCTCCCTCATCACCAAGTTCCTGGAGGAGAGCCTCCTTCCCTCGACCCACATCCACGGCGTGCTGGTCGACGTCCTGGGGGTGGGGGTGCTGCTTCTGGGCAAGAGCGGCATCGGCAAGAGCGAGTGCGCCCTGGACCTGGTGATCCGCGGGCACCGGCTGGTCGCCGACGACGTGATCCACATCAAGAAGAAGATGCCGGCGGCCCTCGTCGGACAGGCTGGCGACTCGATCCAGTACCACATGGAGATCCGGGGCTTAGGCATCATCAACATCAAGGACCTCTACGGCGTCTCCTCCATAAGGGAGAAGAAGATCATCGACATGGTCCTGGAACTCATGGAGTGGGACGCAAACCAGGAGTACGAGCGCCTGGGGATCGACGAACCGGTGAAGACCATCCTGGGGGTCGATCTGCCGCACCTGAAGATCCCGGTGCGCCCGGGAAGGAACCTCACCTCCATCATCGAGGTGGCCGCCAGGAACTTCCTGTTGAAGGGGATGGGTTACCACTCAGCGCGGGAGTTCCACGAAAAGCTCCTGGCCCGCCTGGAATTCCGGCCGCTGGGCAACGAGGTGGAATAGCATGCGCATCGTCATCATAACCGGGCTCTCCGGATCGGGAAAATCGACCGCGGTGCGCGCCCTGGAGGACGAGGGGTTCTTCTGCCTCGACAACCTCCCGGTTTCCCTGGTCACCACCTTCATCGAGCTGGTCGAGCACTCGCGAGAGGACATAAAGGACGTGGCCCTGGTGATGGACATCCGCTCCCGCGACTTCATCAAGGGTTACGACCAGGTATTCCAGGCCATATCCTCGGCCGGGCACAGCGTCAAGATCTTCTACTTCGATGCAACCGACGAGGTGCTGATCCGGCGCTTCTCCGAGACACGGCGCCGCCACCCGGCGCTGGAGGGGGCCACTGTCCCGGAGGGGATCCGCTTCGAGCGGGACCAGCTGGCGGGCCTAAGACGCATCGCCACGGCCATCATCGACACCTCCGAGATGAACGTGCATCGCCTGAAAGAGCTGGTGATCGGTCTGGTCAAGGGGGGGGAGGGGGTGCTGGAGATGCAGGTGAATCTGCAGTCCTTCGGCTTCCGCTACGGGCTCCCTCTTGAGAGCGACCTGGTCATGGACGTGCGCTTTCTCCCCAACCCGTACTTCGTGGCGACGCTGCGCCCCATGTCCGGCCTGGACCAGGGGGTGCGGGACTACGTCATGGGGCACAAGGAAACGGTCGTCTTCCTGGAGCACTTCAGGAACATGCTGGAGCTCTTGCTCCCCAGTTACCGCAGGGAGGGGAAGTCGTACCTCTCTGTTTCCATCGGCTGCACCGGCGGCAGGCACCGCTCGGTCGCCATAGCGGAGGAGCTTTACAACTACTTCCGCCAGAGAAACGTGAACATCAAGATCACACACAGGGACATAGATAAGGGGTTGGGATGATCGGACTGCTTTTGGTAGCGCATGCCGGTGTGGCCAGTGAGCTGTTGGCCGCGGCGGAGATGATAGTGGGCAAGCTGGAGTTAGCCGAGGCTGTCGGGGTGACCCCGGACGCATCGGCCACGGACGTGATGGCCGCCATCAAGGAGGCGGTGGCTCGGGTCTCGGAGGAGGGTGCGATCATCATGACCGACATGTTCGGCGGCACCCCCTCGAATATGAGCATTTCCTTTCTGGAGGAGGGGCGCGTGGAGGTCCTTACCGGCGTCAACCTCCCCATGCTGATCCGTTTCACCCAGGAGCGCGGCCGCTGCAGCGTCGGGGAACTCGCTCTCAAGCTGAAGGAGAGCGCCGTCGAGGGGATCACCGTAGCAGGTGATTACCTGAAGAAATAAAGGTCAACTATGATCCAAGGTGAATTCGTCATACCCAACAAGCTGGGATTGCACGCCAGGGCCTCCGCGCTCCTGGTGAAGACCGCGAGCCGCTTCGCTTCCGAGATCAGGATCGAGCGCGAAGGGGTCGAGGTGAACGGCAAGAGCATCATGGGGATCATGATGCTGGCCGCGGGGAAGGGGAGCACCGTCGTGCTCAAGGTCGAGGGGCCGGACGACGCCGAGGCGTTTGCGGCTATCGGGGAGCTGATCCGTAATGGGTTTGGAGAGGAGTGATTCCAAGGAGCTGAAGGGGATCGGCGCCTCCGCAGGCATCGCCATCGGCCAGGTCCGCATCACGGACCGGCGCCGGGTGTCGGTGACCGAGGTGGTGGTGGCGCACGAGGAGATCCCTGGGGAGGTGGTGCGCTTTGCCAAGGCGATCGAGCGGGCCAAGGGGGAGCTTTGCGCCCTCAAGGACCAGCTCTCCAGCACCCACGGCCCGGAACACCTCTGCGTCATCGACGCGCACCTGATGCTTTTGGACGACACCATGCTGCTGGGGGAGACCACCCAGTACATTGAAAGGCTCGGCATCAACGCGGAAGGGGCACTGAAAAGAACCCTGACCCGCTTCAAGTCCTTCTTCGAAGGGGTGGACGACGACTACCTGCGCGAGCGCGGCAGCGACGTGGAGACGGTGGTCGAGCGGGTGCTCAGGAACATGGTGGGGCAAAAGCAGGAGTCCATTGCCAAGATCGAGGGGAAGGTGATCGTGGTGGCCCACGACCTCTCCCCGGCGGACATCCTGCAGATCGACAAGGAGAACGTGATCGGTTTCATCACCGATCTCGGGGGGAAGACCTCCCACTCCTCGATCCTCGCGCGCGCCTTCGAGATCCCCGCCGTGGTGGGGCTGGAGCGTGCCACGCTCGAGGTCGCGGACGGCGACACCATCATCGTAGACGGCGCCACCGGCTTGGTGATAGTGAACCCCGGCGTCGAGCAGTTTAGGGACTACCTGCAGAAAAAGCAGCGCTACGAGTACGTTGAAAGGGAACTGCTGAAACTGCGGGACCTGCCGGCGGTGACTCTGGACGGGCACCGGATGCGCCTCAAGGGGAACGTCGAGTTCATCGAGGAAGTGGCCGGCATCCATCGGCACGGCGGCGAGGGGATCGGCCTGTACCGCACCGAGATGCTCTTTTTCAACCGGAACACCCTTCCCGGCGAGGAGGAGCAGTTCGAGGCGTACGCGGCGCTGGTGAAGAAAATGGCCCCGCAGCCGGTGACCATCAGGACGCTGGACATAGGCGGCGACAAGTGCCTCACCGACCTGGATCTGACCGACGAGATGAACCCGGCCTTGGGGGTGAGGGCGATCCGCCTCTCGCTGCGCCAGCCCGATGCATTCAAGGCCCAGCTTAGGGCCATCCTCAGGGCCAGCGCCTTCGGCGAGGTCCGCCTCTTCTTCCCGATGGTCTCGGGGGTGGCCGAGGTGCGCGCCGCCAAGGCGCTACTCGAGGAGGCCAAGGCCGAGCTGCGCGGGCGTCGCAGCTTCGACGAGAAGGTCCAGGTCGGCATCATGATCGAGATCCCTTCGGCCGTCGTCATCGCCGACCTTTTGGCTGCGGAGGTCGACTTCTTCAGCGTCGGCACCAACGATCTCATCCAGTACACCCTCGCCATCGACCGCACGAACGAGCACCTCTCCTCTCTTTACGAGCCGCTGCACCCGGCGGTGCTCCGTTCCCTGAAGATGGTGGTGGACGCGGCGCACGGGGCTGGTATCGACGCCTGTATCTGCGGCGAGATGGCGGGTGAGCCGGAATACCTCCCCGTCCTTCTTGGTCTTGGCTTCGACGAGCTCTCCATGAATGCCGTCTCCATCCCGCGCGTCAAGAAGATCCTGCGCCGCTGCAGCATGGAGGAGGCCCGCCAGGTCGCCCTGCGCGCCCTTTCCTTTGCGACGGCGGCCGAAGCGGACGCCTACCTCAAGGGAGAGATAGCGGCGCGCTTCTCCGAGAGCTTCGACTAACCCCCTTTTACTTCGCTTCACCCAGCGCCACGAGCGCGAGCTCCACCCCGAGCGCCAGGTTCTCCCCCGCCACCTTGGAGTTCCGCGCAAGCCGGATCAACTGCGGAACCAGCGCAGGCCTCTTGGCCAGGGTGAGCATGAGCCGCCACGGGCTCAGGTTAAGCTGCGAGTCGCAGATTTCGGCGATGTCGAAGCCCAGTTCCTCCTCTGCCGGGTCGCTCACCCCCCTAAGCGCCACTGCCGCGATCCCGGCTTGTCGAGCCTCCCGGAACACCGCCGCACTCTCCATCTCCAGTACCGGCTGGTCGATCGACCCCGCAAGCCTCTGTGCGAGCTCACGCTTTTTCACCACCCCGGTGGCGGTGATGAAGGAGCCTTGCCTGGGTGAGAGCCCCCCCCCGCGGCAGCTTTCCAGGATCGAGGAGGCAAACTGCAGGGGAGGTGCGGGCGCCTCGGTGAGCGTTCCTCCGGAAAGCGTGAAGATCCGCTCGGCCAGCACCAGGTCGCCCACGGCCAAGCCCGGGAGAACGCCGCCGCAGAACCCGAAGTTGAGGATCACCCGCGGCGAGGCGGTCCGGATCAGGGTTTTGGTGACTGTAGCCGCATGTTCGGGCCCCATTCCCGATTCCACCAGGACCACCGGGTAGCCGCCGCAGTCGAAGTGGTACAGGTTGAACCCAGAGACCTTTTCCCTCCGGCAGCGGCCCACCCGCCGCAAAAGCGGGGCTATCTCCTGGGGCATGGCGGCCACCGCCCCGAGGCACTCTTTCTTCATGGCCAGGCTCCTCTGTTTGGTTTGCGCACTTTAACAGAGCGAGGCTTTTGCCGCAATGTCAAAGGTTGCCGAGGGTTCACTTGACAAACGGGATTCACCGCCTTATAGTCAGGGCTTATTTTTGGTGTGACTCTGTTAATCTGGAGGGCGAATCATGAAGCCGTTGTTTCTGAACCCGCCGACCTTCGAGGACTTCGACGGGGGGGCCGGTGCGCGCTACCAGGCCTCCCGCGAGGTCACCTCCTTCTGGTTTCCCGGCTGGCTTACCTACCCCGCCGGCATGATCCCCGGAGCCCGGGTGGTGGACGCCCCGGTGCAGCGGCTCGACCTCGATGCCTGCCTGAAGATCGCACAAGAGTACGACATGGTGGTGATGTACACCTCCACCCCGACCCTCGCCATCGACGTCGAGACCGCGCGTCGGATCAAGGCGCAGAACCCCGCCACGGTAACCGTCTTGACCGGGCCCCACGTGAGCGTCCTCCCCGAGGAGTCGCTGCGCTTTGCCGCCGGCGCTGTCGACATCGTCTGCCGCGGCGAGTTCGACTACTCGACAAAGGAACTCTGCGAAGGGAAGCCTTGGTTAGAGGTGGATGGCATCAGCTTTCTTAAGGAGGGCAAGGTGGTCCACACCAAGGACCGCCCCCCTATCGCCGACCTCGACAGCCTCCCCTTCGCAAGCCAGGTCTACCACCGCGACCTACCCATCGAGGAGTACGTCATCCCGCATTTCCGGCACCCGTACGTCTCCATCTACGCCTCCCGCGGCTGCCCCTCGCGCTGCATCTACTGCCTGTGGCCCCAGACCTTCTCCGGGCGAACCTTGAGGAAGAGGAGCCCGCAGAACGTCTATGAGGAGGTGCGCTGGATCAAGGAGAACCTTCCCCAGGTGAAGGAGATCTCCTTCGACGACGACACCTTCACCGCCGACCGAGAGCATGCCAAGGCAATCGCCCGCGCCATCAAGCCGCTCAACGTATCCTGGGTGATCAACGCCCGGGCCAACTGCGACTACGACACGCTCAAGGAACTGCGCGACGCGGGGATGCACCACGTGGTGGTCGGCTACGAGACCGGCAACGAGCAGATCCTTAAGAACATCAAGAAGGGAGTCACCAAGGAGCAGGCGATCGAATTCACCCGCAACTGCCACAAACTCGGCCTCACCATACACGGCGCCTTCGTCCTGGGTCTTCCAGGCGAGACCAGGGAGACCATCAAGGAGACCATCGCCTACGCCATAGATCTCGACCTCACCTCGATCCAGGTCTCGCTCGCCTCCCCCTATCCCGGCACCGAGTTCTACGACATGGCGCTCAAGGAGGGGTGGATCGCCTCGGACAGCTTCCTGGACGCAAGCGGGCACCAGAAATGCGTCATCAACTACCCCGACCTCTCCAATAAGGAGATCTTCGACGCGGTAGAGCTCTTCTACAACAAGTTCTATTTCCGCCCCCGCTACATCGCCCGCAGCCTCTACAGCATGCTGGTCGACTCCGCCCAGCGCAAGAAGCTCCTCAAGGAGGGGGCGCAGTACCTGAGCTACATGCGAAAGCGCAAGCAGACCTGTGCCTAGTGGATCGATGAAAGAGCTAGTGATCAACGCGGACGACTTCGGCCTTTCCGGAGGCGCCAACCACGGCGTCTTCCGGGGTTGGGAGGAAGGGGTATTGACCAGCGCCTCGCTCATGGTCGGCGGTGACGCCTTCGAGGAGGCGGCAGCCTACGCCCGGGCCAATCCCGCCCTGCAGGTCGGGCTGCACCTGACCCTGGTGCAGGGAAGCGGCGTGCTGACGCAACACGACCTGCCTCCCTTGACCGACGCGAGCGGCTACTTCGGCGACGACCCGGTGCTGGCAGGGATGCGATTTTTCTTTTTGAAGCCTTTGAGAAAGAAGCTGCACCTGGAGATCGAGGCGCAGATCACGAAGTGCCTGGACGCGGGGGTGGAGCTCTCCCACATCGACGGGCACTTGAACATCCACATGCACCCGGTGGTGTTCGACATCCTCTGCGAGCTGATGCCGCGCTACGGCATCAAAAGCTTCCGGCTCACCAGGGAGAACCTCGCCGCAAACCTCGCCCAGGACCGCAAAAGGATCTTCGGCAAGTGCGCCGACGCCTTCATCTTCGCCTCGCTCGCCAGGCGCTGCCGTCACATGCTGGACAGGCTCGGGATCCGCTACGCCGCCGAGGTGAAGGGGTTGCTCAACTCGGGGCGGATGACGGAGCAGTATCTCTTGCGGGCGCTGGAAAGCGTGGGGGAAGGTCTCACCGAGATCTACTTCCATCCCGGCATTCGTCCCTGCCCGACTCTGGAGCGCCGGATGCCCGATTACCTGCACGACCAGGAACTGGCCGCCTTGACCAGCGCGAACACGCGGCAGAAGCTGGCCCAGCTGGGAATCCGGCTCAGAAACTACCGCGGAGAGGAAAAGACATATGCTTAAAACCGTTGTGGTCATGCTGATGGCGGTCACCGCCGGAACCATCGGGGACCTGCTGCTTGCCAGTGGCATGAAGGAGTTGGGGGATCTCTCCACCATGAATCTCAGGGGGATACTGAAGGTCTCCCAGCAGGCTCTGACCACGCCGAAACTGGTGCTGGGAACCGCGATGCTCGCCGTCTTCTTCTTCCTGTGGCTCGCCGTGCTTTCCTGGGAGGACCTCTCCGTCGCGCTGCCGATGCAGGCGCTAAACTACATACTGGTCGCCTTTTTGTCTCAGTACTTCCTGCACGAGATAGTCAGCCCTCTGCGCTGGGCCGGGACGGTTCTCGTGGCCGTAGGCGTTATAATGATAACCAAGAGCTCAGGCGCCTGATCTTCTAATCGCGTCGGTTGCGGCAGACGGGCCGGCAGCGGTTGGTCCTGTAACATTAGATAAAACCTAGGCTTTTTCACTTGAAAAAAAATTCCAAGTGGAGATAAGCTGTATCCATGAAAACTTCCATTCTCATTATACTCGCCGCATTGCTCGTCCCTCTGCACGCTCTTCCCGCCTCGGCCTTCAGCAACAACGAGAAGCTGGTCTACGACGTAAGCTGGACCGGCGTGAAGGCCGCGACCTCAGTGCACGAGGTATCCACCAAGGGAAACGAGATGCACATCGTTTCCACCACACGCTCCAATTCCTGGATCGACTCTTTCTTCAAGGTAGATGACCGCGCCGAGTCGGTCATCACGCGCGGCAGCGGGGACCGCTTCGGAACCCCCAAGTACTCCCGCAACAAGATCCAGGAGGGTAGGCACCGCAGGCTGAAGGAGGCCTTCTTCGATCCGCAGGAGCTGAAGGTGGAGTCGCGCAACCTCCTGGAGAAGTCGAAGCGTGTGGACAAGATCAGCGCCAACACCTTCGATTCCCTTTCCAGCGTCTACTACGTCAGGACCCTGGAGCTCATCCCGGGGAGGTCGGTATATGTCGACATCTACGATTTCAACAGGCTTTGGAGCACAGAGGTGAAGGTACTCAGGCGCGAGGAGGTCAGTACCCCGCTGGGGAGGTTCAAGACCATCGTGGTGAAGCCGTTGATGAAGGCGGAAGGGTATTTCTCCCGCACCGGCGACGTCACCGTCTGGCTCACCGACGATTCGCTGCGCATTCCGGTGAAGATGACCACCAAGGTGAAGATCGGCAAGATCACCGCCACCATTGCCGGCGGGAGTTACTGGCCCACAGCCGGCGACCGCACCGCCAGCAACTAGAGGCAGCGCCGGGCATCGCACGGAAAATAGAAGGGGCCGGCAAGGCAGCTTAAAGCTGACCCGCCGGCCCCTTTTCATTGAGCCGTTATCAAGGCGTTACCCCGCTTTGAAGGGAAAGTTCAAGGTTTCGTCGTCAATTGTCCATCGTCAATTGTCAATTGCCTCTCTAGAATTCCGCGTGTCTCGGCGTCCTCGGGAAAGGTATCACGTCCCTGATGTTCTCCATCCCGGTCAGGTACATGATCAGCCTCTCGAACCCGAGGCCGAATCCCGCGTGCGGGGTAGAGCCCCAACGCCGGGTGTCCAGGTACCAGGAAAGCGACTCCGGCTCGATCCCGACCTCCATCATCCGCCCGATCAGCGGCTCCAGCCGCTCCTCGCGCTGGCTCCCGCCGATGATCTCCCCCACCTTGGGGACCAGGAGGTCCATCGCGGCGACGGTCCTACCGTCGTCGTTGAGCCTCATGTAGAAAGCCTTGATGTCCTTTGGGTAGTTCATTATGAAGACCGGCCCGCCGACCACCTGCTCGGTCAGGTAGCGTTCGTGTTCGGACTGCAGGTCGAGCCCCCATTCAACTGGGAACTGGAAGGAGACCGGCGCCTTCTTGAGCCGCTCGATCGCCTCGCCGTAATCCATCCGGGCGAACGACGCGCGCGCCACCCCCTCTATCCTTTCTATGAGCCCCTTGTCGATCTGCGCGTTGAAGAACCTCATGTCCTCGTCGCAGCTGTCCAGCGCGAAGCGGCAGAGCCTTTTCAAAAAGGCCTCGGCCAGGTCGGCGTCGTCGGAGAGGTCGGCGAACGCCATCTCCGGCTCGATCATCCAGAACTCGGCGGCGTGGCGCGCCGTGTTCGAGTTTTCTGCCCGGAAGGTGGGGCCGAAGGTATAGATGTCGGAGAAGGCCTGGGCGAATAGCTCTCCTTCCAGTTGGCCGCTCACCGTGAGCCCGGTGGCCCTGGCGAAGAAGTCCTCTCCGAAGTCGATCTCCCCTTCGACCCGGGGGGGATTGTCCAGGTCGAGCGTGGTGACGCGGAAGAGCTCGCCCGCCCCCTCGCAGTCGTTGGCGGTGATGATGGGGGTGTGCACGTAGAGAAAGCCGCGCTCGGCGAAGAAACGGTGCACCTCCTGGGCCAGCGCCGAGCGGACACGGAACACGGCGCCGAAGGTGTTGCTGCGCATCCTCATGTGCGCGATGGTGCGCAGGTACTCGAAGCTGTGCCTTTTTTTCTGCATCGGGTATTCCTGGTCCGCAGTACCCACCACCTCCACCGAGAGCGCCTTGAGTTCCAGTTCCTGCCCGGCGGCGGGCGACTCCTGCAGCACGCCGGTGACCGCGACCGCGCTCCCGGTCCCAAGCGCCGAGACCTCGGCATAGTTCTCCAGTTCCGGCTCGGCGACCACCTGTATCCCCGCCAGCGTGGAGCCGTCGTTCAGGGAGATGAAGGTCACCCCCTTGCCGGTCCGCACCGTTCTCGCCCACCCCTTGAGCAGTAAAGTCTCGCCCGGCCGTCCCTCGCTCAGTGCCTGTTTTACCCTGGTTCTCCCTGTCATGTGAGCCGCTCCGCTGGTAGATTTTAATGCACCATTTATAGCATAGAGGTCCGGCCACGGCAAAAGCATAGTTGACAATCACCCCGGGGTTCGTATAGGTTTGCTCCCTATGATGAAGACATTGTTCGCCCTATTACTCTGCCTGTTCCTCATGGCGCCGGCGGCCTTCGGCAAGGAGGTTTTCGGCGGCGTCGGCATCGACGGCGTCCCCAGGGCCGACGGCACCATCGTGGTGAGACAGCTGGTCGCGGGAGGCCCGGCGCATCTGGCCGGAATCAAGGCGGGGGACGTGATCACCCAGGTGGACGGTACGCCGACTCAGGGGAGCGACTTCAAGTTCATCGTGGAGCGCAGGCTGCGCGGGCGGGCCGGGACCCCCGTGCTCATCCTGGTGCGGCGGCCGGGAAACCCGAAGACGCTCAGTTTCAACCTGGTGCGGCGGCAGTTGAAAATCGGCGGCGCCGGGAAAAAAGTTAACCAAAAGGGGGAGTGACATGCGGAGATTCATGACTTTAGCAGCGGCGTTTTTCCTTATGTTTCCGCTTTCGGGCCTGGCCGCGGAGCAGATGCCGCAGAGCCCGTTGGGGCAGCACGCCCCGGCACAGAAGAAGTACCCGAAGATAGTCCTCTTCTCGACCTCGTGGTGCCCGCACTGCAAGGCCGCAAAGGAGTTCTTCACCCGCAACGACATCCCCTTCATCAACCGCGACGTGGAACTGGACAGCGATGCGATGGAGCTTTTGACCGGGAAGTACAAAAGCCAGGGAGTGCCGGTGATCGTGATCGGGGATGATGCCCAGGTGCTGAAGGGGTTCGACGAGGGGCGGGTGCAAAAGGCGCTGGATCAATTCAGGAAGAAGTAGAAAAGGGCAGATAGACGATTCAGACCAAGGGAGGGCGCGATGCTCTCCCTTTTTTTATTCCTGCAGTTCGGCCTCCTCGTCCATGATCTCCAATAGGACCTCCACCAGCCGCGGCGCCAGGTGTTTTCCCTTCATCTCGGTCATGGTCCAGATGGTCTCCTCGCGGGTGAACCCCTTGCGGTAGGGGCGGTCCATGGTCAGCGCGTCGCAGATGTCGGCGGTGGCGACAATCTGCGCCTCGATCGGGATCCGGTCCCCGTCCAGCTTATGGGGGTACCCTTTGCCGTCGAAGCGCTCATGGTGATAAAGGACTATGTTCTGCACGGTCTTCGACAGGTTCGCCTTGCGCACCACCTCGCATCCCCATTCCGGGTGCTTCATCACGACCTTGAACTCCTCGTCGGTCAGGCCGCGCTCCGCGTTCAGGATCGCCTCAGGGACCCCTATCTTGCCGCAGTCGTGCAGCCAACTGCCGTACCTGATCTCCTGCTTTATATCCTCGGTCACCCCCAGACGTTCCGCTATCTTCATCGCGAGGGTGGCGACCCGGTCGCAGTGCCCCTTGGTGGAGGAGTCCTTCAGCTCTATGGTCTGCGCCAGCGAGTGCAGGATGAATTCGTCCTCGCGCTTTAGCGATTGCAGCACCCGATACCTGCGGATCCCGTCCTTCACCGCGCGCAGCATGTCCGCCTTTTTCCACGGCTTGAGCACGAAGCGGAAGACCTCGCCGCTGTTTATGGCGGCCAAGGTGGTGGAGAGGTCGGCGCTCCCGGTCATCATGATCTTCACCGTGTGCGGCGAGACCTCCTTGATCTTCGACAGAAGCTCTATTCCCCGCATCCCCGGCATCTCGTTGTCAGAGATGACCACGGCTACATTCTGCTCCTCCACGATCTGCAGCGCCTCCAGGGCGGAAGCGGCAGTCAGGACGTTGAGCCCCCTGTTATCGAAGACCCCTCTGGTATAGGCGAGGTAGCTTTTTTCGTCGTCGACGAAAAGGATCGTTTCTCGTTCTTGTCTGTTGGGCATTGGTTCATCTCCGGCTGGGCGCAGCTTTGAAGGAGCGCGCCTGGTACTTATCGGCAGAAGTTCCCATTAGAAAAGAAAAAAATGTGTGGCTGCGGCAACTATTCTAATTGCCGAGCTGAGGGCGCGCTGCGCGCCGCTTGACACGCTAGGCAAGAGCGGTACCATGCAACGGGGTAGTTCAATTAAAAAGACTCGCAGTTATATTTCTTAATTTCCCGATTCACCGTTCGCGGGAGAGCTGGCCAAAGGGGGAAACCATGCTGATCACTAAGACCTGGTACACGATCGCGGAAGCGGCGGAGAAATTCGGGGTGGAAGAGGAGCGGCTCAGGGTGTGGATCGACGAGGGGGTGGTCCGGACCGAGGAGGAAAACGGGGTCGTCCGGATGAACGGGGACGATCTGGAGCTTAAAATCGAGGAACTGACCGGGATATAGCTGTACACGACGGAAAAAGCCCTGCTGGCCCTTAAGCTCATGACCGTGCTGCCGATATAGTTACCTGTGCCGACCACGCAGGGGGCAAAGGTAACCACGGGCAGATCTCTCACGGTGCTGCTGCTTGATCCTACCTTCTGTCCAATGAACCCGGATGCTTGATGTCGCATCGGGACGCTCCTGCACGATTTCGGCAAGGTACCCGTCTCGCCCGCCACTCATTGCCGCCGTAGATTATGGGAAATTACAGGAGCCGCCCCGCTCTGAAAAATACCAAGCATCAATTGTCAATCGTCAGTTGTCAATTGGTCTCAGGAGGTTGCCTTGAGCAGCATCACTTTCGAAGAGATCATGTTCACCATCATGTCCGCCACGCAGGATACCTTCAAAAGCTACATGAACACGGACATCTTCGCCGGCAAGGTGGAGAAGAAGATAAACCCGCTGCACAGCGACGTGGTCGGCATCGTCGGGGTTGCCGGAGACCGTGTCGGCTACATCCTTTTCGCCACCGAAAAAGGACCGGCCGAGCAGATAGCGAAGCAGCTCCTTATGATGGACGAGGCGGACGACGAAGCGATCAACGACGCGGTTGGGGAGGTGGTCAACAACATCGCCGGCGTGTTCAAGACTAAGTACCACGAGCAGTACGGGAGCGTGGCCCTGGGGCTTCCCCTGGTCCTCTCGGGACGCCTGAGGCCGATCACCGACCCCCCCGAACAGTCCGCGGCCGACGGCAGCATGGTGGTCCAGTGCAAGGGGGTCACCATCCCCTTCACCACCATGGACGGGAGACTGACCTTTCGGGTCATGGTCTACATGTAAAAGACAGGGGCTGGGGGCTGGGGGCTGGAAAAACCTCTAGGTCACCGGCCTCCGGGGGGCAAGCGCTCCCCCCCCCTCCGCTGATCCTCCAACTAAAAAGCCCCCGTTGCCGAAATGGCAACGGGGGCTTTTCTTTTTTCTGCTTGGCCTTGCGGGCCGTAGCCGCCAGGCGCTAAGGCATCCTAGATGCCGAGCTGTTTGAAGAAGTCGTTCCCCTTGTCGTCCACCAGGATGAACGCCGGGAAGTCGACCACCTCTATCTTCCAGACCGCCTCCATGCCAAGTTCGGGGAAGTCGATGCACTCGACCTTCTTGATGTTCTCCTCGGCGAGGATCGCTGCGGGGCCGCCGATGGAGCCGAGGTAGAAGCCGCCGTGCTTCTTGCAGGCGTCGGTGACCTGCTGGGAGCGGTTACCCTTGGCGATCATGATCATGGAGCCGCCGTTTGCCTGCAGGAGGTCGACGTAGGAGTCCATGCGGCCGGCGGTGGTGGGGCCGAAGGAGCCGGAGGGCTTCCCTTTCGGGGTCTTGGCCGGGCCCGCGTAGTAGATCGGGTGGTTCTTCAGGTACTCGGGAAGCGGCTTGCCGGAGTCCAGGATCTCCTTGAACTTGGCGTGAGCGATGTCGCGGCCGACCACGATGGTTCCGGAGAGGAGCAGCGGGGTGGAGACCGGGTGCTTGGTCAGCTCGGCCAGCACGTCCTTGAGCGGCTGGTTCAGGTTGATCCTGACACCGTGCTCGTGCTTGCCGCGGTAGCGCTCGGGGATCAGGCGGCCCGGGTTGTCGTCCATCTGCTCGACCCAGATCCCTTCCTTGTTGATCTTCGCCTTGATGTTGCGGTCCGCGGAGCAGGATACCCCCATGCCGACCGGGCAGGAGGCACCGTGGCGCGGCAGGCGGATGATGCGCACATCGTGGGCGAAGTATTTGCCGCCGAACTGGGCCCCGATGCCGCTCTTCTGGGCCTCCTCGAGGAGCTTCGCCTCGAGTTCGACGTCGCGGAACGCCTGGCCGCCGTCGTTGCCGGAGGTGGGAAGCGCGTCGAGGTACTTGGCGGACGCGAGCTTCACGGTCTTCAGGCACGCTTCGGCGGAAGTGCCGCCGATGGCGAAGGCCAAGTGGTACGGCGGGCAGGCCGCGGTACCCAGGGTCTTCATCTTGGCAACCAGGAACTTGATCAGGCTGTCCGGGTTAAGGAGCGCCTTGGTCTCCTGGTAGAGGTAGGTCTTGTTGGCGGAGCCGCCCCCCTTGGCCATGAAGAGGAACTTGTACTCCGCACCCTTGGTGGCGTAGACGTCGATCTGCGCCGGGAGGTTGGTCCCGGTGTTGATCTCCTTGTACATGTCGAGCGCCACGGTCTGGGAGTAGCGCAGGTTCTCCTCGGTGTAGGTCTTGTAGACCCCCTTGGAGAGGTACTCCTCGTCGTTGACGCCGGTCCAGACCTGCTGCCCTTTCTTGCCCATGACGATGGCGGTGCCGGTGTCCTGGCAGATGGGGAGTTCGAGCTTCGCTGCGACCTCGGCGTTTCTCAGGAAGGCGAGGGCGACACCCTTGTCGTTCTGGGACGCTTCCGGGTCTGCAAGGATCTTAGCCACCTGCTCGTTGTGCTCCGGGCGCAGCATGAAGGAGAGGTCCTTCATCGCGGTGTTGGCCGCTATGGTGAGCGCCTCGGGTGCCACCTTGAGGATCTCCTGCCCCTCGAAGCTGGCCACCGACACGTACTGCTTGGAATCCGGGATCAGGCGGTACTTGGTGCTGTCCGGTCCGAGCGGGAAGGCTTCCTGGTACTTGAACTCTGGAGTTGCCATCGATTCTCTTCTCCTTTTGCTGGGATGATGGTGACAATCTGCTCTATCGGCTCCTGCAGGGACTGAAGGCAGGATAATTTGTATACAGTATCCCGGAATATATTGCAAAAGGCTCACTTTGTCGAGAGAGAATTGAAGCGGATCGCGCCTCTGGAACAGAAAAGCCCCCGGCCGCTGCCAAGAAAGCGCAGGCCACTCCCGCCCAGTACACCGACCTTATCATGAGATTCTCCCTCGACGACCATGTGACGGAGCCAGCGCAGGGGCGACCAAGGAGCTGTGCCGCCACCCAACTCAGCTCCTGCGTCATTGCAGCTTAGTGCACCGTCTTCTCCCGGACCATGCGGCCGAGCATCTGGCGCAGCTCGTCTTCCTCAACGAAGCTGAACAGTTCACTCTTGCCGAAAGCGACCTCGACGCTCCCGCGTCTTTTTTTCAGGGTGACGTCCACCTCATGGACTCCGTTGCCGAGAAGGCCGTAGTAGACCTGGTCCAGCCCGTTGCGGCTACGGAGAGCCTCTTTGCCCCTCATCTCGAAATAAACTGCCTGGTCCAGCGCGTCGTTGGTAAGGTAGATCATGGTGCACCTCCTCGTTTTTCTACATGAAACCACGGGGCGGTGACAGATTAAGTCGCATGTGGAGATGGGGCGCAGCGCGGGGGGAAAGGGTTGACAATTGCGCGCCACGATTGTACGGATGATTTCCAGGATCAAATCGTCGGGGGGAGGGGCGGCTATGGATGGAGATCGCATCAAGTGGGACCGGCGTTACCGCGAGGTTGAGCGCTTCTTCTCTCTCGGGCCCTCCAAGTTTCTCGCCGACTCCCTGGTGAGGGTACTGTCATTGGTCCCGGGGAGGAAGGCGCTGGATCTTGCCTGCGGTGAAGGGCGCAACAGCATCTACCTTGCGCAGCAGGGGTTCGAGGTGAGCGGCGTTGACATTTCACCGGTGGGGCTGGAACGGGGGAGGAAGAGGGCGGCCGATCTAGGGGGGTCCGTACGGTTCATCGAGGCCGACCTGGACGACTGGCGCCCGCAGGGAAGCTACGACCTGATCCTCAACTTCAACTTCCTGATGCGGGGGTTGCTCCAGCCGCTGGTCGACTCTCTTTCGCCGGGTGGAGTGGTGCTGATGGAGACGATACTGAACGCGCCCAGCCTGCAGGGGGAGCATCGGAAGGAATACCTGCTGCAACCCGGAGAGTTGGGGACCATCTTCGCTGCGTTCGACGGGAGGGTGCTGCTTCTGGAAGAGGACGCCTGTCTCGAGACGCCGGTTGCGCGGGTGCTGTTTCAAAAACAAAAAAAAGGTTGAGGCGAGCGACACTGCTCTCGACCTCAACCTCGATCTATTCTTACTTCTTCGTGCCGACGTAGACGGTGGCGATGCCGCCGGTCAGGTCGAAGTGCCGCACGTCCTTGAACCCCACCTGCGTCATCATCCCCTTGAACACCTCCCTGGAAGGGAATTCCAGGACGGAATCCGGCAGGTACTGGTAGGCGCTGAACCTGGAGAAGGCGCCGCCGATCTTGGGGAGCACCTTCAGGAAGTAGAAATGGTACAGGTCCTTGAAGATGGGGAGAGTAGGGGTTGAGAACTCCAGGATGACGATCTTCCCCTCCTCCTTGAGCACCCGGTGCATCTCGGTGAGGCCCTTGATCCGGTCCACCACGTTCCTGATGCCGAAGGATATGGTGGCAGCGTCGAAGCTCCCGTCCTCGAAGGGGATCTCCTCGCAGGGCGCCACCTGAAGCGCGATCCGGCCGGAGTGGCGCGAACCCTCCACCTTCACCCGCCCCAAATCTATCATCTCGGGGGTGAAGTCGATGCCTACGATGCTGACGGAGGCCGGGGTCTGGGAGGCGATTTCCAGCGCCACGTCCCCGGTGCCGGTGGCGACGTCGAGCACGCGCCCGGGTCCCTTGAGCCCGATCTGCTTTACCGCGAAGCGGCGCCAGCGGCGGTCAATCCCCAGGGAAAGAAGCCTGTTCAAAAGATCGTAGCGCGGGGCGATGCTCCCGAACATGGCGCGGATACGTTCACCCTTTTCCGACAATGCGTACATATTTTCCTACCTTTTTGGCGCGTGAAATGCTATAAATTTTAGCCTCTTCCCGTGGTGGAAAGGGTTGGCAAGACTTGATTTTTAACATAAAGCGCCCCCTCTTGCCAGCAAAAAGCGGTCCCGCCTCTTCCGGTTCACTTCAAAACAGGGTGGTGAAGAACCGGCGGCGGCGCTGCTCACTCTCCGGCGTCATCTCCTCAAGGAGGAAACTGTTGCTCCCGCAATTCCGGCCCCAGGACATCGCAGACATCCTCATCATGACCTTCCTGGTCTACCAGCTTTACAGCTGGTTCAAGAACTCCAAGGCGCTCCAGGTCGTCCTGGGACTGCTCTTTCTTGGGGTGATCTACTTCATCACCAAGAACCTCGGGCTCTTCATGACTAGCTGGATCCTGCAGGAACTGGGAACCGTGCTGCTGGTGCTCTTGATCGTGGTGTTCCAGGCGGAGATCCGCCAGGCCCTCTACCGGTTCAGCCTGTTGCGCAACTTCTTCGACCGCGAGGAGAACACGCTGCGCATCGACCTCATGGAGTTCTCGGCAACCGTCTTCTCCCTGGCCTCCCAGCGCATCGGCGCGCTGGTCGTCTTCCAGCGCGAGGAGCTTTTGGACGACCACATCCTGCACGGCGTTCCCCTGGATTCCCTGGTGAGCGGTTCGTTGATCAGTAGCATCTTCATCCCCTCTTCGCCGCTGCATGACGGCGCGGTGCTGATCAAGGACGGCAGGGTCTCGCTTGCCTCCTGCCATCTGCCGCTTTCGGTGAGCGCGGAGGTGCCGCAGCACTTGGGAACGAGACACAGGGCGGCACTCGGGTTGTCGGAGCGCTCCGACGCCGCCATCGTGGTGGTTTCCGAGGAGCGGGGGGAGGTCTCCCTTGCCCTGGCGGGCGAACTGCAGTCGGTCGCCTCCGCCGCGGAACTTCACGAGAAACTCACCTCCCTGCTGCAGCCCCTCTCCCCGGAAGAGCAGAGGGTGGGGCTCCGGTCGCGGCTCTTCTCCAACCTCTGGCCCAAGGTGGCGATCCTCTGCACGGTGGTTGTCTGTTGGCTGCTGATCACCTTCCGCCAGGGTGAGATCCTGACCATAACTGCACCGGTCACCTTCCACAACCTCCCCGACACGCTCACCTTGACCCGCAGCTACCCGGACCAGGTCGACCTGCAGCTCAAGTCGTTTTCGAACCTCGTCTCGCCCAAACAGCTCGATATCGTGGTGGACCTCGACCTTTCCAAGGTCAAGGAAGGGAACAACAGCATCCAGATCAGCAAGGAGCAGATCAAGCTTCCTCCGGGGGTCGTAGTGGTGAACATGGACCGCTCCCTCATCCGCGTCACGGCGGAGCGCAAGCCCTTGAAGGAGGAAAAGCGCCGGCGATAACAACTTGATTTTGCTAGACATTTAAAAAATATTTCCTAGCAATACGATCAATTGGTTGACATCAGGCAACTTTTGTTATATAAACTTTGGCGCCTGCGGTATTTTCTAAAACAATGAAGGAGGATTCATGATAAAATGCGTCAAGCTAATCGCCTTATGCCTTCTCATGCTCTCCGTCCCTTCGCTCTCCTTCGCTGCCAAGACCCACCGCGTTAAAAAGCATGAAACCCTATATTCCCTCGCCAAAAAATATCACGTCACCGTCGAAGAACTGAAAGCGGCGAACAACCTGGTCGGCAACAGCGTGAAGCCGCGCGTCGTCCTGGTCATTCCCCCGCGCTCGGTTTCTGAGGGAAAAAACGAGGCCGCATCTAGCGCGGTTTACAAGGTGAAGAAAAGCGAAACCCTTTCCCGCATCGCCAAGAAGACTGGCGTCTCCGTAGCCGATCTGAAGCGTCTGAACGGTCTGCGCGGCAGCAAGGTCAAAGCCGGAAAGGTGCTGGTACTGAAGGAAAGCGAACCCGCCGAGGAACCGAAGGTCAAGGTGGTTAAAAAGCTGCAACTGCGTCACGGCGACCTTTTTAACGAGAAGGATTACGAGCAGAGCCTGCAGGAATTGACCGCGCTCGAACCTGAGCAGCAGGTCGACCTCGCCAAGAACGCGGAGCTCAAGGTGGACAACCTGAAGGAGTTGAAGAAATCGGCCTACGGTTTCCTGGGGACCCGCTACCGCTTCGGCGGGAGTTCCCGCTCCGGCATCGACTGCTCAAGCTTCGTGCAGCACGTGTTCCGAGACCTGGAGGTCTCCTTGCCGCGCACAGCCCGCGAGCAGTTCGAAGTGGGGAACGCGGTGGCGCCCGGGGACCTGCAGAAGGGGGATCTCATCTTCTTCGCCACCTACGCCTCCTATCCGTCACACGTAGGGATCTACCTGGGCAACAACAAGATGATCCACGCCTCCTCGCGCGATCGCCGGGTGGTCATTTCCTCGCTCAACACCTCCTACTACCGTTCACGCTTCCTCGGCGCCAAACGGATAGCCAAGGTCAATCCTGACGTGTTCAAGCTGGACGACCTGATCCTCGGGGTCGAGGAGGAGAACCCGGAGGAGATGCTGGAAAACGACGCGCTCGGTCTGACCAGCAGCAACTAGCAGAGAAGAGACAACGAACTTCCGAATCCGGCCCTCAGGGCCGGATTTTTTTATGGGTGTAGATTGAAGATCGTCCTTGCCTACAAATGCCATCCCGAAGGCGCTGAAGACCCTTTCACCTCCCTGCTGCCGGCAGGGCTCCTTTCCCTGCACGCCGTGCTGCTTCAGGCGGGTCACCAGGTGACACTTGCGAACCTCTCCGGTTCCAGCTGGCGCGAGGTGAGGGCGCTTCTGACGCGACTGCGCCCCGACATACTCGGCGTGTCGCAGTTCACCCACAACCGGGTTGAGTCGCTGCGCCTGGCCTCCCTCGCCAAGGAACTCGACCCGCGCTGCCTGGTGGTGCTAGGGGGGCCGCACGCGACCCACTGCTGGCGTGAGCTTTTGGCGGGGCACCCCGAGGTCGACCTGGTGGTGCTCGGCGAGGGGGAGGGGACGCTTTGCGAGCTGGCGCAGGCCAAGGCCGAGGGAAGCTCCTTTGGCCAGGTGGCGGGGCTTGCCTACCGCACCGACGGCAAAGCCTGCCTGAGCGCGCCCAGGGCTCCCATCGCCGACCTGGACCTCCTCCCTCTTCCCGGAGAGGCTGAAGGCGACAGCGTAGGCGTCGACTTCCGGCGCCAGCTGGAGTTCGTGATCACCTCCCGCGGTTGCCCTGCCAGCTGCCTCTTCTGCTCCTCCCCCCTGTTCTGGGGGCGAGGGGTCCGCTTCCGGTCGCCGGAATCGGTGGTGCGGGAGATCCGCATGCTCAAGGAGAGCTACGGCCTGATCTACTTCTCCTTCCGCGACGACACCTTCACGGCGAACCGGGCGCGGGTGCTGGAGATCTGCCGCCTGCTCCGGGAGGAGCGGCTTCACGTGATGTGGAACTGCCAGTCCCGGGTGAACGCGGTGGACGAGGAGATGCTGGTCGCCATGAAAAAGGCCGGCTGCGAGTGCATCCAGTTCGGGGTCGAGTCGGGGTCGCCGCAGATGCTGAAGGCGTTGGGGAAGAGGATCCTCCCTCCCGAGGTGGAGCGTGCCGCGGCGGCGGTGCGGCGCGCGGGGATCAACCTGTCGGTCTACCTGATCACGGGGATTCCGGGGGAAGGGGAGGAAGACCTGCGGCAGACGGTGCAACTCATCGAGAGCATCCGCCCGCACGACGGGCAGGTCTCCCCGCTGGTCTACTACCCGGGAACGGAGCTTTTGGCGCGTGCGGTGCGGGAAGAGGGGGTGCCGTCAGACCTCTTCGAGGAAGAGCGCGGCGAGGGGTTCCTGGTGCGCCGCGACCCGTTCGTGGAGCGGTCGCGTCAGGCTATGCTGAAGGCGCTGGAGAAGGCTGGGCGCAAAGCGGTCTTCACCCAGGCGGCCTATGCCGCTCAGCGCGCCCTTTTGGGGTACTGCTTCGTGACGGAGATGCTCTGCGCCGAATCCCTGGAGCAGCAGGGGGACTGGGAGGGGGCGCTCCGGCTGTACCGGGGCATGGTGCAGGCCGAGCCGGACAACCCCTGGGGGTGGCTCCAGCTCGGCGGCTTGCAGGCGCGCCTGGGGGATCTGAACGGGGCTGACCGTTCCTATCAAAAGGTGCTGCAACTGGTGCCTCGGCACCTCCCGGCGCTGCTGGCGTTGGGAGAACTGGCCCTGGCGCAGGGGGACCGTGCCGGTGCGGCCCGCCACTTCGCCGCTGCGCTCAAACTCGACCCCGCCGACCCGATGGCGCTGGAAGGTGCGGCCGCGGCCGGCGCAGGAAAAGGGCCAAAGCGCAAACGCGGGAAATAAAAAAGGCGCCTTCCTTGCGGAGGGCGCCTTTTTTTATCGCTTCAGGTAGGCCTACTTGTTGACTGCGAGGCCCGGTGCGAAGATGATCTTGTCGAAGGTGCGCTTCAGAGTCTTGCTCTGGAAGTTCACCATCGGCGGGGAGTCCGGGAACTCGACGGTGTCGCCGACTTTCACCGGGGTCTGCATTGCTGCAACCCACAGTTTCTCGCCTTTTTCTTCGATCTGCACGTAGGTGTACCCGCCGGAGTCCATGGTCTCGAGGACCTTGCCTTTGTGCCCTGCGCCCGGCTTCACTTCCTGGGGCTTCAGGCCTGCATGGGGGTCGCCGCCAGGTGCTGCTGCGGGCATCTGGCCTGCGGGTGCTGCCGCGGGAGCGGTGGTCTGGGGTGCTTCTTCCTTCTTCTTGCAGCCGACTGCTGCCACAGCAACGATTGCCAACAGTACCAAAATCTTCTTCACAGTCTTCCTCCGTGTTGGATAATATTAAGCTTCCGAACGACGAGCAAAAATAGCATAACCTTGGCTGGCTTGACAACTAAAAAAAGTGTAGGCGGTTGGAGGGCTTGGGCGGGCTACCTTCCTATCACGACCTCTCCTGTGTCGGTGATGAGCCGGGCGGGGAGCTGGAAAACCCTCTTGAAGATGTTGAACACCCCCTTGGCCAGGGATTTCACCGGAACCGCGGTAACCTGGGGATCGTCGATCCTTCCCTTGGCCTCGAAGTAGGTGGTGATCAGCGACTTATCCTTGCCGGTCAGCACCCACCCAACGATCGGGATCTTGCTCACCACCTTGTCCACGGTCTGCAGAGGCTGCACCCCGATGCTGAGATCGAGCTCGTTTCTTGCCAGGTTCACCCTCCCCACCGCCGAGATGTTCATGGCGTTGCTGTCCAGGAACAGGTTTTCCGTGGAGGCGACGCCATCTTTGAGGGCGAAGTCGCCGGTGATCCTGTTGAATGGCATCCCGCCGGAAACCATGTCGGGGAGCTGGAACTTGAAGAGTTGCGAGACGTTCAGGATCGAGAAGACCTTCGACAGGGTGGAGAACTTCCTGATGCTGCCCCGCTCCACCTTGAGCTTCACGTTCCCCTGCGCGCTCCTCTTCCATTCCGCGGGATTGTCGCCTCTTCCCGCCACTTCACCCTGCAGCGACATCGCCCCGGTTATTTCCTGCTTCTTCACCCCCATGGCACGCATCAGCCGGTCCGCGGAGACCTTCTGCACGTTGTAGCTCAGGGTGTGGTGCACCGGCACCTGGTTGAAGTCGCTTTTGAGCCTCCCGGATACCTCACCCTCGAAGGCGGCGAAGTCGAAGGGTTGCAGGTGCAGCACCTTGTTTTCCAGCAGCACGTTGCAGCGCAGGTGCTGGAAGGGGATGTCGCTGAACCTCCCCTCGCTGGCCGCAAGGTGCGCCCTGAGCGTGACGCGGCTCTCTCCCTCGCCCGAGCCGCCGAAGAGCGGGAACAGGTCCTCGACCTCCAGGTGCGGCGAGCTTACCGACAGATCTGCTACCGGGTTCTTGAGCTCCTTCACGCTTCCTTTCATCCATAGCGTGCTCTTGCCGAGGGTTCCCGAGAGCGCCGAGATCTGGAGGTTGTCCTTTTGGTAAGCGAGGGTTCCCTGCACGCGCTCCACCCGCACCGAGCTATTGCCGGGTGCCAGCCCCAGGTCGGCCAGATCAAGCGACGGTGAGCTGAATGAGATCAGGAAGCTCGGGTGGTCCAGCCCGGTCACCGTCCCCCTGCCGCTCACGCTCGAAGCGCCGACCCTTAGCGACAGTTGCGAGCTCTCAAAGCTCTCGCCGTTGATCCGGACGTTGCCGTTCACCCCTGTCACCTGCTTCACCTTCTCGCCCGCCTTCACCGAGACGTTGGAAAGCGCCGCGTTGCCGCTCCAGAAAAGCCGCTCCATGTCGGGGCCGGCAGCGTGCAGCTGCAGCTGCACCAGGCCGGCCGGGCGGTAGTTGCGCACCATCGGCACCATGAACCCCACCTCTGCGGACTGGAACTGGTTGCTCCTGATGTCGAAGCTGACCGGGCCGTCGTAGCGGCTGACGGCAGTAGCCGAGAGTGCCGCCGGGGGAAGCTGGTAGTTGAGCGCGGTGATCCGGAACTGATCCTTGTCGAAGTTCATCGCGAAGGAGAGGGTGTTCGGGCGCGACACCGGTTTGGCCACGATGTCGCGGAAGGCATAGGAGGTCGCCGTGAGGTTCGCATCCCCGGAAAGCTTGTAGAGATCGGTAGTCCCTTCCCCCTTGAGGTTCACAGTGGAGCCGTCGGAGAAGGAGGTGAGACCTTTGCCGAGAAGCCAGACCGCCTCCGGTTTCTTGGCCTGCACCTTCGCGTTGAAGAGGTATTGGCAGGGAACGGTGAGGGGGTAGTCGGTGATGCGTCCCTCCAGGGTGAGCGGGGAGCTGCCGAACTTTCCGCTCATCCCCTTGAGATGGAAGTCCTTGCCGGCCAGCACCAGTTCGCCGCGGATGGCGCTGAATACCGGGATGCCGGAGCCGTAATCCACCACCCCTTCCTCCACCCGTGCCTTTAGGGCGAGCACGTTGTAGTTCTGTCCCCGTTCCATGTGCAGGATCTGGCTGACCCTGCCGTCCAGGTGACCCTGCTCCAGGCGGTAGATCCCACCCTTGATCTTCTGCTCGATGAACTGCGAGGTGCCGTCGACGATGATGCCGTAGGGGATGTACTGGTGGAAGTTGCGCAGGTTGAAGCTGTTGCTGGTAGCGTTGGCGGTGATGCGCAGGTCCCCCGAGTGGAGGTCGGACAGGCGCACCCCGCCGCTTACCCTGAACCCGTCCAGGTCGACTTTGATGTGGTCGATGTCGAGCTGGTTCGCAGTCAGGGTCAGCGCGCAGGATCCCTTGAGAAGCCTCGGGGTGAGCCTTGCGTGGAACACCTGGGGGTAGTCCAGGTTCATCCGGGTGATCCGGAACTCCGCCTTGCTCTTGAACGCGTCGAGCCTTCCCTTGAACGAGGCGTCGAGCGCCAGTTCGCCAGCGAGGCTTTTAAAGGGGACCCACTTGCTGTAGTAAGGCCAGAAGTGCCCGGCGTCTAGCGGACCGGTTTCGACCTTGCCGTTTAGCTCCATGCCGGACAGCGGCGCTCCGGCCTCGGGTATCCTGGCGGTGCCGGAGATGGATAAGGGGACCGGTCCCTTGGGGGAGCCAAGCGCTGCAGCGAGCTTGAAATCGCAGCTCTTCCCCCGCACCAGGCGGCTTAGGTAGAGGTCGGCGTCGGAGAGTTCGGTGATGACCGGCGTTTCGGCGAAGGCGAAATCGGTGAAGCGGATGTGGGCCTTTTTCAACTCCAGCCCCCTGATCCCGGGCGCCTCGCCGCCGGTGGAAGGGGTGAGGAGGTCGCTTATGTTGAAGCTTCCCTGGCGGTCGCGCACGATTCGAAGCGTCGGGCGCTCCAGTTGCAGGCGCGACAGCACGAGCTCCTTGCGCAAAAGCGGGAGGATCGCGATGCGTACCGTGAGCCGGTCCGCGGTGATGAAGTCGCTGGAACCGTCCTTTTCCAGGACCTTGACCCCGGTGAAGGTGAAGGCGGGGGTGAGGCGGAGGGAAAATTCGCCGGTCTGGTACTGCAGGTCCCGTTTCAGGGCGCTCTTCACCTGGGCCAGGATCTCCTGCTTGTAGGTGTCGAGGTCCAAAAGCCTCGGCAGGAGCGCCGCGGCGAGGACTATCACGGTGAGTATGGTGGCCAGAGCAGGCAAGAGCCAGCTCCGTATTCTTTTCAGCGGCATGGGCGTCCTAAGAACAGCTTATGCTGCGTCAGCGGGGAGTTCGATGACGAACCTGCTCCCCTTGGGGTAGTTTTCCTTGGCCCTGATAAAGCCGTGGTGGTCGGTGATGATGGTGTTGACGATGGCAAGCCCCAGCCCGGTGCCGCTCTTCTTGCGGGAGAAATAAGGTTCGAAAAGCCGCTGGCGGTCCTCGGCGGAAATGCCGTGGCCGGTGTCGGAAACGGTGAAGGTCGCCATCTTGAGCTGGCTGTCGTAGCTGGTGCTGAGTTCGACCACCCCCTCGCCGTCCCCCTCTATGGCGGCGACGGCGTTGTCCAAAAGGTTGATCACTACCCGCTTGATCTGGTCCCGGTCCAAAAGGATCGGGGGCAGGGCGTCGTCTGCGTTCAAGACGAAGCGGATGTGCCGGTGCGCCTCGTCGTAGAGGGTGAGCGCCTCCTTGAGTATGGAGTTCAGGTCGTTTGGCTTCAGCACCGCGGCCGGCATCCTGGCGAAGTTGGAGAACTCGTTCACCAGCCCCTTCAGTTCGTCCACCGATTTGATGATCATGGCGGTGCACTGGTCGAACACCTCTTCCTCCCCCTCGAAGCGGGTAAGGTAGCGCTTTCTCAGCCGCTGGGCCGAGAGCTGGATCGGGGTGAGCGGGTTCTTGATCTCGTGGGCTATCCTTCGCGCGACCTCGCGCCAGGCGGCCATCCTCTGCGCCTTGATCAGCGAGGTCATGTCGTCCAGGACCACCACCATCCCCATGAAGGCGTCGTTTTCATCCTTCAGGACGGTGAGGTTGGTGAGCAGGGTGAGCTCTGCGTCGCGCATCGGGATCACCACCTGCCGCACTATGGAGTCGTGCTTGGCGAGCACCATTTCCCGTAGGAGCCCCTTGACGATATCCAGGTGCTCCGGGCGCAGCACCTCCCGGAAGTTCTGACCGGTGACCTTGTCCGTGTTGATCAGGAGGAGCTTCTCGGCCGATTTGTTAACCGTGGTGAGCAGGCCGTTTTTGTCCACCGAGATGATACCGGCGGTGACGTTGGCAAGCACCGCCTCCATGTAGCGGCGGCGCTGCTCCAGCTCGAGGTTGCTTTTTTGCAGTTCCTCGTTGGTGTGCTGCAGCGCGAGCTGGTTGGCCCGCAGGTCTTCGGTCATGCGGTTGAAGGAGGAGATCAGCATGCCGATCTCGTCGCCCCCGCTTTGGCCCAGGTGCACGTCCAGGTTGCCCTCGGCGACCTGCCGGGTCGCCTCCGCCAGTTCCTGGATCGGAATGGTGAGGCTTCGGGCGAGGTACATGCCGAACCACACGGCGAGGAAGATGATCACCATGGTGATCAGGAACAGGGTGAGGATGTATCCGGTCCTGATCGGGTTCTTGAGGATCTTGAGCTGGCGGAATTCCTGGTAGGAGGAGGAAATCTCCCGCATCTTGGACACCAGCGAGTAGGGGACGTAGTAGTTGACCACCACCACCCCGACCACCTCCTTCTCGTTCCAGTTGCTCCGTATGGGGACGATGCCGCGGATCAGGTCGGCCTTGCCGATGGCGTTCACGCGGGTGAGCCTTCCCCCGGAAAGGACGCGCTGGATGTCATCCGACGAGGGGTTGGTGAATTCCCCCAGCGGCAGCTTGGCGTTCGCGGCACGGAACAGTTCCTCGCGCTGCGCCGAGAAGACCTCGACCACACCCAGGTTGTACTCGGTCTGTTTCTGGCGCACCAGGGCCTTAAGCTCGGGGAGGTTCTCCTCGTTCAAAAGCTTCCGTTCCTTGATGGCGGCGCTGATCTGGTCGCCGTAGTAGAGGGCGTTGGCGGCGGAGGTCTTGTAATAGACCTGGGCCACCTCCATCGACTCATTGAGCGAGGTCTCCACCTGTTTGTTGAACCAGTTCGAGATGCTGTTCTTTATGAATCCGGCGGAGACGAAGAAGAGCATCATGGTCGGGACCAGCGACAGGGTGACAAAGGCAAGCACTAGCTTCGTGCGCAGCTTCGCTCCGGGCGTGTTCTTGCGCCGTTCCAGGACCAGCTTGGCGATGTTTCGGAAGACCAGGTAGACCAGCAGGATGATGAGGAGGATGATCAGGTTGACCATCCCGAAGATGGCGATGTTGCTTCCCATCGGCACCTGCTCGCTCAGGCGGGTGAGGTGGATCTCCAAAAAGGTGAGGAGGCAGATGGTCAGAAGCGAGAGGCAGACGATGATGGCCTCGCGCTTTCTTTTCCTCAGTTCACCGGCGGAGAGCTCCGCCCCCTGGTGCTGCGGGGGCGTCCCCCGTTTTTCGGCTGAAATCGGCATTTGGCCACTCTATACGAAAGGATGCGGGAATTCAAGTAGTGCAGGGGGAGCTGTAAACGAAAAGAGCAGCCCCGTTTCCGGTGGCTGCTCCGATTCCTGAATCTTTATATTCGTCTCAATCTCAATCTTAATCTCAGTCTGCTTAGTCTGCCTCTAAGCCTCCAGCCAGGAGAGCTCGGGGATGCCGATGTTGAACGGCGCGTTGAAGGCCTGCGGGGTGAACTCGATCAGCGTGTAGCAATCCGGGCGCTTCAGGAGCTCGGTGACCAGCTTGTGGTTCAGGTCGTGTCCCGACTTGGTTGCTTTCACGTGGCCGATGAGGCGATGGCCGGCGAGCGAGAAATCGCCTACCGAGTCGAGGATCTTGTGGCGCACGAACTCGTCCTGGAACCTTAGCCCTTCCGGGTTGATGACGCCGTTGTCGCCGATAACCACGGCATTTTCCAGCGATCCCCCCAGCGCCAGGCCGTGGGACTTCATCATTTCCACCTCGGCCAGGAATCCGAAGGTTCTTGCCGCGGCGAACTCGTGAGTGAAGCTTTCCTGGCTGAACTCCAGGGAGCGGAACTGGCTTTTCACCGCCGGGTGGGCGAACTGCATATCGAAGGATATCTTGTAGTGGCGCGAGGGGATGATGGTCGCTTTCTTGTCCCCGTCCACCACGGTCACCGCTTTTTTAACCACGAGGTACTTACGCGCCTTGCCGGAGGCCTTCACCCCCGCCTTGGCGATCGCGGCCACAAAGGGGGCGGCGGAGCCGTCCATGATCGGGACTTCGGGGCCGTCGATGTCGACGTGGGCGTTGTCGATGCCGCAGCCGTAGAGGGCGGCCATCAGGTGCTCGATGGTCGAGACGCTCGCCTCGCCACGGCCGATGGTGGTGGAGAGCCTGGTGTTGACGACGTTGGAGGCGTGCGCTTCTATCGAGACGGCAGGGGAAAGGTCAACCCTGTGAAAGACGATGCCGGTCCCGGCCTCGGCCGGGCGCAGCGTCAGGGTGATGGTCTTACCCGTGTGCAGTCCGATGCCGCTGAATTTTGCTTTGTTCCCCAAGGTTTGCTGGAATATCATCTGCGTGCTCCCTGATAATCAGTATGCGGAGTATTAAGCAAGGAGCGCGCCAAAGCGGGAAAGTTACTCATGAGAAGGGAAAATTCAGTCTTTTCGGTATGATGGCGGGGCGGGGTGGATGCCGCGGACGTGGGGGAGCTGTGGCGAAAATGCCCGTGTGGTGGAAAAGCAACGGCTGGTGTGTCTTTTTTGCTACAGTCTGCCGGAGCGCAGGATGGCGATCATCCACCAGATGCCGACCACGCCGGCGCAGCTGTAGCCGAAAAATGCGAAGGCGGGGAACCCCCAGAGCATCGGGCCGCGGTTCGTCTGCATGGCGATGGAGGAGCCGATCAGGAGCGCCGCTATGATGAGGCTCAGGCAGACCCGGTTCGCGGAGCGGTCGAGTTCCCGGCTGAAGCGGTCCAGCCCGCGGTGCTCCAGGTCGATGCGAAACTTGTTCCGGTTGATCTTGTTCAGGATCTCCTTCAGCTCCCGCGGCAGGTTGCGCGCCAGGGTCAGGTATCCCTCGAGCCCCTGCTCCATCTCCCGCAAAAGCCGCCCGGGGGAGTGCTGCTGCCTGAACTCCCGCTCCAGGAAAGGGCGCAGGTGTCCCACCATGTCGAACTCGGGATCGAGCTTTCGGCCCATCCCCTCCACCACCACCAGCACCTTGACCAGCATGGTGAGGTCCGGGTGCACCTTGATGCGATGCGTCGAGACCAGGTCGATGAACTCCAGGAGCATCCGCCCCACCACGATCTCTTTCAGCGGGATCTCGAAGTAGCTGTCGATGAACTCGGCGAGCCCCTTTTTCAGGGCATGCATGTTGACGTTCTCGCCTGCGTCGCCGGCCTCGACCACGATGTAGGCGAGCCCCTCCACGTCCCTTTCGATCACCGCGCCGAGGACATCGGTCAGGTAGCGCTTCACCGCGGGGTCGAGCCTTCCCACCATGCCGTAGTCGAGCAGGCAGATCACGTTGTTGGGGAGGATCATCACGTTGCCCGGGTGCGGGTCGCCGTGGAAGAAGCCGTGCTCCAGCACCATCTTCAGAAAGGCGGTCGCCCCGCGCCGCGCGATCTCGCGCCGGTCCAGCCCCGCCTTCTCTATGGCGCAGATGTCGCTCACCTTGATGCCGTCCACGTACTCGGTGGTAAGCACCCCCTTGGCGGTCGCCTCCCAGTAGACCTGCGGGAAGTACAGGTCGGGGTAACCCTTGAAGTTGTCGCGGATCCGCTCGATGGCGTGCCCCTCGCGGGAGAGGTCCATCTCGCGCCGGATGGTGTAGGAGAATTCCCGCACCACCCCCACCGGGTCATAGATGTCGCTTCTGGCCATGTGGCGCTCCAGGAGCAGCGCCACTCCCATGAGGATGTCGATGTCGGTCTCGACCGCCTCCATCACACCGGGACGGCGCACCTTCACCACCACGTCCTCGCCGGTGATAAGCGTTGCCCGGTGCACCTGCGCGATCGACGCCCCCGCGATCGCCACCGGTTCCACCCGCAGGAAGCGGTTTCCCAGCGGTACCCCCAGCTCGTGCTCGATCTGTACCTTTATCTCCTCGAAGTCGATGCAGGGGATCTCGTCCTGCAGGCGCGCTAGTTCCTGCACGAAGGCGGGGGGGATGATGTCGGCGCGGGTGGAGAGGAGCTGCCCCAGCTTGATGAAGGTGGGGCCCAGTTCCTCCAGGGCGAGGCGCAGACGTTCCGGGGCCGAGAGTTGGGCGGCCTTACCCGGGCGGCGCAGCATGCGGCGGGACAGGGCCACCACCTGCCCCAGGTTCAGGTACTCCAGCAACTGGCCGAGCCCGTACCCTCCCATGACGGTGATGATCTGCCGGTAACGTCGGATGCTCCTGACGTTGCGGTTGATGTTCAGGATTCTATACACTCTTCCTCCGCCTCGGCGCTCAGGTTTTGCACCTGGACCGCCTCAAGCGCCCGCACGCGCCGCTCCAGGCGCTCGTATTCCTCGCGTGACACCATACCCATACGGTCCAGCGCCTTCTTCACCTCGGTCTCCGCCATCTCCGCGGAGCGCTGCTGCCCCGCCTTTACCATCTCCTGGATCCGGTCCAGGAAGGCCCTACCTTCCTCTTCGCTGACCTTGTAACGGGACTTCATCTCCTGCACCAGTTCCTCGCCCTTTTTCTGGGTGATGGCCGCCGCCCCGAGCGCCGTGAGCACTACCTTCTCGAAAAGTTCAAACATGGTATCCCTCCTTGAGCTTCTAATTTGCGCGCCGGTTCTTAGGCGCAAATTAATGATATCGGTCGGCCGACCGTTGTCAAACTCGGACTCCCTTGACTTTACTCGGGTTCTCGCTGATACTCGCAGCCTTAAGCACATGAGAGAGGTGCCGCATGCACAGGAAGAAGATGTTCACCATCCAGAACGTCGGGCAGATACTCCTGCAGCGCCAGATGATCACCGACGAGCAGTTCCGGGCGCTGCTCGCCCAGGGTGAGGCGCAGGCCCAGCGGCTGGCCGGGGCGCAGCAGGCAGGGTACTCGCGCCGGGTGCTGCATGCGCCGGAAAAGGCCTCTCCCGCCGAGGTGATCGCCTCCTTCAACCTGGAGATTCCGGGGGGAGGAGGGAAACTTCTGACTGAGGACGCCATCACCGAGGTGCTGGCGCAGGCCGTCGGGCTTCCCTACCTCAAGATCAACCCGATGAAGCTCGATCTTGAGCTGGTCACGGCGCACATCTCGCGCCCCTTCGCGTTGAAGCACCTGATCGTCCCAGTGGGATACGAGGACGGCGTGGTGGTGCTGGCGGTAGCGGACCCGTTCAACGAGGAGGTTGTCGAGGAACTCAAATCCATCAAGCGGATGGAGTTCCGCCGGGTCCTCGCCTCAAGAAACGACATCCTGAAGATACTCAGGGAGTTCTTCGGCTTCCGCGCCTCCGTGCAGGCGGCGGAGAGCGAGGTCTCGGCCGGGGTGGACCTGGGGAACCTCGAGCAGTTCGTGCGCCTTAAGACCGGGCACGAGATAGAGGGGACCGACCGCAACATCATCTCAGCCGTCGATTTCCTGTTGCAGTACGCCTTCGACCAGCGCGCCAGCGACATCCATATCGAGCCCAAGAGGGAGAAAAGCCTGGTGCGGCTCAGGGTGGACGGGGTGCTGCACAACGTCCACGTGGTTCCCAAGCAGCTGCACCCCCCCATCGTCTCGCGCATCAAGATGCTCTCCCGCATGGACCTGGCCGAGAAGAGGCGCCCGCAGGACGGCCGGATCAAGACCAGCCACCAGGAGAAGGAGGTCGAGCTGCGCGTCTCCACGCTCCCGGTAGCCTTCGGCGAGAAGGTGGTCATCAGGATCTTCGACCCGGACGTCTTGATGCAGGAGCTCGACCAGATAGGTTTCTACCCGCGCGAGTACCAGCTCTACAGCTCCTTTTTGCGTAGGCCAAACGGCATCATCCTGGTAACCGGCCCCACCGGCAGCGGCAAGACCACAACTCTCTACTCGTCGCTGCGGACCCTCTCCTCCCCCGAGGTGAACATAGTAACCGTGGAAGACCCCATCGAGATGGTGATGGAGGAGTTCAACCAGGTGGGGGTCCAGTCGGGGATCGGTGTAACCTTCGACAAGGTGTTGAGAAACGTACTGAGGCAGGACCCGGACATCATCATGATCGGCGAGATCCGGGACAAGGAGACCGCCGAGAACGCGGTGCAGGCGGCGCTGACCGGGCACCTGGTGCTCTCCACCCTGCACACCAACGACGCTCCCTCTTCCGTCACCAGGCTAATAGACCTGGGGGTTCCCCCCTTTCTCATCTCCTCCACTGTCGTCGGGATCATCGCGCAGAGGCTTTTGCGCAAAATCTGCCCGGCCTGCAAGAAGGAGCGCAAGCTTACCCCCGACGAGCTCGAATACCTGGGACTCAAGCGGGCCGGAGTCGTCTGGTCCGGCGAGGGGTGCCCGGAGTGCCGCGGCACCGGCTACAAGGGTAGGACCGGGATCTTCGAGGTGCTGGACGTAAACGATGCGGTGAAGGGGGTCATCTCGGAGCGGCTGGACCTGGCCGAGCTGCAGGCAGTCGCCCGCCGTGACGGCCTGGTGACCCTGAGGGAGCAGGCGGTGCGCAAGATGCTGGAGGGAATCTCCACCTACGAAGAGGTGATCGCGGTCACCGGGTGATGGTCAGACAGGTCAGACAGGTACTGGCGTCGCTACTAGCACTTCTTTTTTAATGCCTGCTGCAGGTCCGCCCACCTGTACGGCTTCACCACTGCGCAACAAAAACCGTAATCGGCATAGCGCGACATGACCGGATCGTTGGAGTACCCGCTGGAGACGACGAGCCGGGCCTTCGGGGCGAAGGAGAGAATCTCCCGCGCGGCTTCCTTCCCCCCCATTCCCGCCGGCACCGTCAGATCCATTATCGCCGCATAGAAGGGGCGCCCCGCCTCGCTTGCCTCGCGGTAGAGCCGGACCGCTTCCTCTCCCGTGCTGCAGGTGACCGCTTCGTAACCCAGATGGGTCAGCAGGTCTTCGGCCAGCGTCCTGATCGCTTCCTCGTCATCCATGACCAGGATGGGGCCTTCGCCGGACTCCCCGCGGCACGGCTTTTCAGGCTCCATCCCCTGCTCGGAGACGACCTCCCCCGCCGAGGGGAGGTAGAAGGTGAAGCTGGTCCCCTTCCCGGGCGCGCTCACCACCTCGATCTTCCCCGCGTGCCTGGAAACTATGGAGTGCACCGACGCGAGCCCCAGCCCGGTGCCGCCTGCCTTGGTGGTGTAATAGGGGTCGAAGATCTTTTTCTGGTCTTCGAGCGGTATGCCGCACCCCTCGTCGATGAACGAGATCCTGACGTACTCTCCCGCGGCAAGCCCCAGCTCGTTTTGCGCCTTCAATAGGACGTTCCCCGCCGTCACTTTCAAGACCCCACCCTCTGGCATGGCTTGGCAGGCGTTGATGATGACGTTGTTGAAGGACTGGCTCATCTGCCCTTCGTCCGCCTCTATGGCGTGCAGCGACGCGGGAGTCTCCACCTCGGTCTGCACCTTCGCCCCGTGCAGCGACAGGGCGAGCGATTCCCTGACCAGTTGCGCCGCGGAAACCACCTTCTTCACCGGCTCTCCTCCCCGGGAGAAGGTGAGCAGCTGGTGCGCGAGCTCCGCCGCCCGCTGGGACGCCTTTTCCGCGTGTTCCAGGGGCCTGCGCGCCGGGTGGTCGCTTTCCAAAAGCAGCCCCGCAAAAGAGATGTTCCCCAGGATGCCGGTGAGGATGTTGTTGAAATCGTGGGCTATCCCGCCTGCAAGAATCCCCAGCGATTCCAGCTTCTGCGCCTTCAGGATCTCGGCTTGCACGGCTTCCCACTTGGTGATGTCGGTGAAGATGAAGAGTATGCGGTGGTGGATCAGGCTGGTGTTGAGGATGACGTGCTTGATCGAGCCGTCGCTGCAGGTGAGTTTCACCTCGATAGGGGGGATGGGGGTGCCGTGTTCCAGGGTCGCGCGGATGCCGGCGTCCCATAGCCTTTGGATCCCGGCTCGGTACTCCGGGTCGGGCAGGGCACGCTCAAGCAGCCCGTCGAGGGTCGGCTTGTCGGAGCGGGCCAGGCCGAGCC